>CETH01028554.1_pt1 | contig 41549 bp, 43 predicted proteins | sample 361461 | NCBI WGS metagenome assembly CETH01 (sample SAMEA2622695, study PRJEB7988) | marine metagenome | isolation source: saline water (ENVO:00002010), including
GCTAATAATCAATCAATTGAACCTGACTTTTCTGCCATTACGACCTCTGATATAGGTTACGAATCTGTAGCTGAATCACGCTACATACCTACCCAATCTTTACAGTCCAACACAACTTTACCTTCTGGAATAAATGTCCAAGCAAATAGCTCAATAAAATTACCTGCAGATTTAGCAAGTTTTAATATTAAAATAAAGTCTAAGAAAAAAACAGTAACTGAAGCAAGAGAAAATACAGCAAAATATGTTAATAAAGTAGTCGCAGCTATTAAAAAATTAAATATTTCTGATGATGATATACAAACTACCAGTTTCAATATATATCCAGAAACGAGATGGATTGAAAAAAAAGATGATTTTGGAGTTTACAGTGAAAGTACAATAATTGGATATTCAGTTGAAAATTCCATTAGCGTATTAGTAAGAAACATAGATGATCTTGGGGTAGTAATTGATGAGGCTACTATTGCTGGAGAAGATCAAATACAAATTAATAGCATAAACTTTTCTATTAGTGATATAAATTTATACGAAAAAAAACTTAGAGAAAATGCAGCAATTATTGCAAAAAACAAAGCTCAAACTTATGTTGATTCATTAGGACTAAAACTCGGTAATCTTATTTACCTAAATGAGATAAGTTCTCCTGTTGCAACTTCAAACTATGCTCCAAGAATGGAAATGGCAATGTCATCTGATGCTCAATATACTTCTTCTACTTTTATGCCAGGAGATATAGAAATAAGCATTTCAATACAAGCAAACTTCGAAATTTCAAGATAAAATAATAAAATGATACTTAGTGACATATCAATAAAAAAAGCAATAAAAGATAAAAGGATTATTATCAATCCTTACTCTGAAAAAGACGTACAACCAGCAAGTGTTGATGTGCATTTGTCTGATACTATACTAATTTTTAAAAATTCCGTTGCACCATATATAGATCTTAAAGATGAAATACCTGATCTAACCCAAGAAGTAAAAATTAAAAAAGATATACCATTTATCCTCCATCCTGGAGAATTTGCACTTGGAAGTACGTTAGAAAAATTGACGCTTTCTAATGATATTGTTTCAAGAATTGAAGGAAAGAGTTCACTTGGAAGATTAGGACTTTTAATCCACTCTACAGCAGGCTTTATTGATCCAGGTTGGGATGGCAATCTAACACTGGAGCTTGCAAATGTATCTAGATTACCAATAACGCTTTACTACGGAATGAGAATAGGGCAAATATCTTTTCAAGAAATGACTACTGCGGTTGAAAATCCCTATGGATCAGCAAAACTTAAAAGCAGATATAAAGGTCAAATTCTGCCAACTGCAAGTAGAGTGCATATTGATTTTGAGGATCAAATAAAACAATCATAATTATAGTATGAATGACCATTTTATAGAAAGAGCCTTTTCCTTAGCCGAAGAAGGTGTTGGAAAAGTTTCACCAAGACCTTCTGTTGGTGCAGTAATTATAAAAGATAATAGAATTATTTCTGAAGGAAGAACTGACCCACAACCTGGAAACCATGCTGAGGTAAACGCTATAAATGCGTGTAATGAAAACCTTGATAACAGTGTATTAATTTGTACTTTAGAGCCACACTCATATCACGGAATTACACCTCCATGCACAGAAGCGATTATAAAATCAGGTATAAAAAAAGTTATATGCCCAATCGAAGATCCAAATCCTAAGGTTTCAGGAAATGGTTTTAGGCAACTACAGTATGCAGGAATAGAAATAGAAAGAAATTTTTCAAAAATTAATATTTCCAGAGCAAAAAAAATTATTGAAGGATTTGAAAAATCTTTGTTTCATAAAATCCCGTTTATAAGTATTAAAATTGCATCCAGTTTAGATGGAAAAACATCAACAAATTCTAACCAATCAAAATGGATAACATCAGAGGAATCTAGAAAATATGGTCGTTTACTTAGAACAAAGTATGATGCAGTTATGACAGGAATCAATACTATAGAATCTGATAATCCACAATTAACTTTTAGAGATAATAATGGAAACAACACTGGGTATCCAAGGTATAAAATAGTTCTTGATTCTAATGGAAAAATTAATGAAAAAGCAAAAATTTTTGATTCCAACGAAAAGACAATAATTTTTACTACTAAAAAAAATAATATAAATTTCCAAAAAAACAATTTACAAATTTTTGAGGTTGAAAAAGTAGATGGACGAACAAATTTGGACCAAGTAATGAAAATCATAAATAATTTGGGAATTCATAAAATTTTAGTAGAATCTGGAAATATTTTGAGTACTGAATTGATGAAGAAAAACTTTATAGATAAAGTTTATTATTTTATTGCACCAAAAATAATCGGGGGGGAAAAAATGTCTGTCGGGGATCTAGGAGTAAAAACTATACAAGACATAATTAAATTACAAGATATCGAGTATAAAAATCTTGATGAAGATATATTAATATCAGGTTACCTAAAGGAAAAAGAATAATGTTTTCAGGAATAATTGAAGAAGTAGGAAAAGTAGTTTCTTATGATAAATCAACTATGATAATAGAAGCTAATAAAGTTCTAAGTGATTTAAAAATTTCAGAATCGATAATGGTTGCTGGTGCATGCTTAACTGTCACAAGTAGAGATACAAATAGTTTTACAGTTGAAACAATACCAGAAACTTATAAAAGAACAAATTTTAAGAATATTAAAAAAAATTCATATGTAAATTTGGAAAGAGCTTTATCATATGGTGATAGGGTTGGCGGGCATATGGTACAAGGTCACGTAGATGGAACAGGGATAATAATATCAAACGAAAAGGAAAAAAATTCCAATATAATTAAAATTAAAACTGAACAATCTATAAATGAATATATCGTAGAAAAAGGATATATCGCTATTGATGGTGCAAGCCTGACCATAATAGATGTTAATTCAGATTTTTTCTCAATTGGAATAATACCTTTTACGTATGAACATACTACAATAAAATATAGAAAAGAAAAAGATTTAGTGAATATAGAACTTGATATTACAGCCAAATATATTTCAAAATTATGTAATAATTATATAAAGAGTTAATTATGGATGAAAAAAATGACAAATAATCCAAGCGATTCACAGATAGAATCAGTAGAAAAAGCTATAGAATATTTCAAAAAAGGTAAGATGGTTATTATAGTGGATGATGAAGGACGAGAAAATGAAGGTGATATTGCTATACCAGCTTCAGATTGTAAACCAGAAGACATAAATTTCATGGCAACTGTTGCAAGAGGACTAATCTGCACTCCATTAGATGGAGAAATTATTGACAGGCTAGGTCTAGAACCAATGGTTAGCCACAACAGTGAATCTATGGGTACAGCTTTTACAGTATCAGTTGATGCATCTTCGGGAATAGAATCAGGGATATCTGCTAAAGATAGATCTATAACAGTAAATAAACTATGTAATCCTAAATCTAATAAAAGTGATTTTGTAAAGCCAGGACATATTTTCCCTCTCAGATACCAAAAAGGTGGAGTGCTAGTACGCGCTGGACATACAGAAGGATCTGTTGATTTAGTAAAGTTATCTGGAAAAGCCCCTGCTGCAGTGATATGTGAAGTAATGAATGAAGATGGAACAATGGCAAGAGGAAAAGATTTAGATAAAATATCCAAAAAATATAATATGCCTATAGTTTCAATAGAAGATATTATTGCATATAGAATAGCAACTGAAAATTTGGTTCACAAAGTTAGTGACACAGATCTTCCTACTAAATATGGGGATTTTAGAGTTTATGGATTTGTATCGGATGTTGATAAATCTGAGCCACTAGCTTTAGTTAAGGGAAAAATAAGTAATAAAAAAACCACCCTTGTAAGAGTACATTCTGAATGTACTACTGGTGACTTAATGGGAAGTTTAAGATGTGATTGTGGAGATCAATTAGAATTAGCACTTAATAAAATTTCTAAAGCAGATTCAGGTGTTTTAGTTTACATGAGACAAGAAGGTAGAGGTATAGGTTTACTGAATAAATTAAAAGCATATAAACTACAAGATGAGGGCCTGGATACTGTTGATGCGAACTTATCCCTTGGGTTCAAAATGGATTTAAGGTCATATGGAATTGGAGCTCAAATATTAAGAAGTTTAGGAGTTAAAAAATTTGACCTATTAACAAACAATCCAAAAAAAGTGATTGGCTTAGAAGGATTTGGACTTAGTATGGAAAAACAAATCCCACTAGTAGCTAAAACAAATTCAAATAATGAATTCTATATAGAAACAAAAGTTAAGAAAATGGGACATAATATTGATCTCAAAAATTCCAAAAGGTAAACAAATAATATATGGCTGAGAAAGTAAACTTAGATAAATTTTTTGAAAAAAATTTATTGGATGGTACATCTTTAAGGATAGGATTAGTTGTTTCTATGTTTAATAATGAAATTACTAATAAAATGTATAACCTTGCTCACGATTCACTTATGGAGCATGGAGTAGATAAAAATAACATAAAAAGAGTAAATGTGCCAGGTGCATTTGAATTACCTCTAATTTGTAAAAAAATGGCCGAGACTAACAAATTTGATTCCATAATTGCATTAGGAGTAGTTATTAAAGGTGACACAGATCATTATGATTTTGTAGCAAATAATGCTTCTAATGGTATAGCAACATCATCATTAAGTACTGGAAAACCAATTATATTTGGTCTCTTGACTACAGAAAATTATAAACAAGCAAAAGATAGAATTATAGATGCAGAATATTATGCAACTACTTCAATAATAGTATCTAATACAATTAAGAACTTATAAAAGACCTAATTTTTTTGCTTCAGCTATAATAAACTTTTTCTCTGAAGGAGTCAAAGGCAAGTTAGGTTCTACAGGTAAACCGCAATCAACACCTATCCTTTCAGACAAAATAGTTTTAGTCACTCCAGCAGGGTTAGCAAATGTGCGAACTAATTGAACAATATCTTGGACTTCATTCTGTTTATCTTGTGCTTTTTCGAAATTTCCCTCAACCCATGAATTATATAAATCAACGAACAACCAAGGTGCAATAGAAGGAGGTGCATCTACAACTCCAACAGCACCAATTGTTAAAGCAGGTAGTGGAAGAGCGCTATTGCCAACGAAACATTTCAATCCCATTTTATTAAAAGCCGAAATATCTCCAAAATTAGGAGCAGAATGTTTTAGACCTATAACACTTTCAACTTCAGAAATAAGATTTTTCATAAAAAGTGGTGTTGTTTCAAAATAAGTTAATTGAGGTAAGTTATATACAAAAAAAGGTAGACCATCAGCAGCGTCTGAAACTTTTTTATAATGTTCGATAACATTTTTTTCTTGCCTACCCAAAAAAAATGGCGGGACGCAACAAATTGCATCACAGCCATGTTTTTTTGCTGCTTTTGCACCTAAAACTGCGCTCTCTGTACTAACAGCCCCAACGTGCATGATAGATAATGCTTTACCTGAAATACTTTCTCCTGTAATTCTTGCGATATCTTCTCTTTGATAGTCATTAAACAAAGGCCCTTCACCAGTTGAACCTCCTACCCAAAATCCTCCTACTCCGTGAGAAAGATTATCCTCAAATATAGCTCTTAGTGCTTTTTCATTAATTTTTCCACTTGAATCAACCGGTGTTGGATTTGCAGGAAATACTCCCCTATATTCCAAATTCATAATTTAAATCTCCTAAATTAGGGCTTACAGATTGTTTATACAAAAATATTATCAAAGGATTCAATTAAATAAAAATAAAATTTAATAAATATTTTTGAATAATTTGATAATATTGAATAATGTTGCCGATTCGTCTAGCGGTAGGACACCAGACTCTGAATCTGGGAGCCCAGGTTCGATCCCTGGATCGGCAGCCATAAAATTAGGCCCCATCGTCTAGTGGCCTAGGACACAGCCCTCTCAAGGCTGAAACAGGGGTTCAAATCCCCTTGGGGCTACCACGTTTTAATCTTTTAATACCTTCATGGTTGATAAGATTAAACTTAATCTTATCTTGAAAATTTTCTGAGTTTGTACATGAGAATATTGCAATTTCTTCTATTAACTTTTGACCTGATAACAAATCAAATATAGATATATATTCCTCTTCTACTTTGTGGGTACCTCTATTATGCCAATTTCCTAATGGATAAGCTAAGCCAGAAACTTTATAACCAAAAGCCTTAAATGCTGAGGCTTCACATCCACCTGCACTCATAAGTTGACGTTGATACTTAAAGTCTTTTTCCTTACTTTTAAGATTATTTGCGGAGTGTATTAAAAATTTTTCAGTTGAATCATCAAAAGTTGATATTCTGTCACCAGTTCTAATTACCACTCCACCAGAAAGGTTAACTCCTGGAATAATTGAACTTGTTTCAACTGAAATTATATTTGTTTCCATTGGAATAATTTCACTTTCTGCTAAAGCTGCTGCACCCAATAACCCTACTTCTTCTGCTCTAGTAAATACTCCATATAAATCGCCTTCTATATTTTGATTACTTAAATTAATTAACGCTTGCATTATGCTACTGCAGCCAGCTAAATCATCTGCAGCTCTCATATGAACAAGATTATTTTGTTTATCTAAAAAAAAATCTTCTACATCAAATATTACTTGAAGGTTATTATTATATGTTAGATTCTCTAGAGTAGAAAAAATAACATCATTTCCTAGCCACCCATCCTTTTCTCTATTAGCTTTAATTTCATTTGTAATTTTTGGTTTTTTGGTAACAGATATTGGAATTTTTTTATTCTCATTATCTATCAAAATCAAATTATTATTTTCTTCTCCAGCATATTTAGAAACACCACCCATAGTTTTTAGTGATAAGGTATTATTTTCATAGTTAATCACCTCAAATCCTGGATGGTCCATGTGTGAGACAAAAGCAAAACTTGGAGAATTATTTTTTGTCCCTTTTTTATGTGCAATTAGATTACCAAACTCATCAAAATAAATTTTATCTACAAAATCTTCTAACTTACTGTAAATATAATTAGCAATTTCTTGCTCATAATAAGAAGTATTTGGTATCGCTGCTAAGTCAGATAAAATATGTAATATTGGATTTTTCAAGATATTTTTTATTTTTTGTAATTTATATTTTTATTATAATGCCTAATTATAAAACAAATAAAACGAGAATAATAATGCCAAAAGTTTTACTACTCACAGAAGGTTCTCTTCCTTTATTGGATTTAACAAAAAAAATAAAGCCAAATAATTGGGATTTAATCACTATAGATCAAAAACAAAATATAATTGATACAAATCTTATTGAAGAGGCTGATTTTCTTTTATCTTTTTCTGGAAAAATTAAGGATGAAATATTATTAAATGCAAAAAATATAAAGTTAATTCAACTTTGCTCAGCTGGATTCGATGGAATAAACAGAAAAATAACAGATGATATGAATATACCCATTGCAAATAATGGCGGAGCTAATTCTATACCTGTAGCAGAATTTACTATGACATTGATACTTTCAACAATTAGACATATTGTGGATGCAGATAATAATACTAGGCAAGGTTTATGGGATTATAAACTTCAATCAAAAAATTCTTACGAACTTTTTGGAAGCACTGTGGGAATTATTGGCGCAGGTAAAATAGGAACAAGGGTTATTGAGATGTTACAAGGCTTTAATACTGATATTTTGTATACCGATATTATTACATCTCCAAAAGCTGAAAATCTTTCTGCAAAAAAAGTCTCAATTGAATACTTATTAGAAAATTCAGATATAATATCACTTCATGTGCCACATGATAAATCTACAGATAAAATGATCAATAAAAAATCTTTGAACTTGATGAAATCAAGCGCAATAATTATCAATACATGTAGAGGTGGAGTTATTAATGAAAAAGACTTATATGAGCATTTAATTACGTCTAAGATTAGAGGTGCTGGATTAGATGTTTTTGAAGAAGAACCTATAAATAAAGAAAATCCTTTGATAAATCTTAATAATGTTGTACTAGCACCACATTTTGCAGGGAAAAGTATGGAAAGTTATCCTAGGAGAGTAAACTTTGCTTTTGATAATATGAAGAGGGTTTGGGATGGAGAAAAACCATTAAGTTTAGTATAAGGAGAAAAAATGACAGAAAAAATTAATGAAATTAATGTACTTTACGTGCCACCAAAAGAACTTAAAAACAACCTAAGTAAAATAAATTCTTTCACAAAAGAGCAAAGTAAGGCAGTAAATGATATTGGTGCAAATTTTGTTGTTTTTCAGGGCGAAACTGATGGAGAATTAATAGAAGCATTGAAAGATGCAGATGTAGCAATCAATCAAGGACATAGCATATCTACAGACATTTATTCTGAAATTGGCAATAATGGTAGATGCAAAGGTATAACTTTTTTTGGTCAAGGTTTTGACAAATTAGATTTAGAAACAGCAACAAAAAATGGAGTAATACTAACCAACACAGCTTCATTTGGAACTGAGGAAGTTAGCAACCACACAATTATGTTATTTTTATTGTGCTCGAGAAAATATGTTCTACATGATAGCCTAATGAGGTCAGGAGTTTGGACTAGAGAATATCTTTCACCTATGGGTCATATAATGGGACAAACTTTTGGTATTATTGGTCTAGGAAATATTGGTAGAGCTGTCGCACGAAAAGCAAAAGCATTTGGCTTGAAAGTTATAGCTTACGACCCATATATTTCATCTTGGGATGCAAAAGAATATGGTATTGAAATGTATGATGATCTTTACAAGTTAGCAAATGATTCTGATTATGTCTCTCCACATGTTTACCTTAATAATGAAACGAAACATATGATAAACAAAAAGTTTTTTGATTCAATGAAAGATACGGCATATATTATAAATTGTTCTAGGGGGCCAGTAATAGATGAAAAATCACTGATTATTGCTCTAAACAACAATGATATTGCTGGTGCTGGGCTAGATGTATTTGAAAAAGAACCAATAGATAACGACAATCCTTTACTAGAAATGAAAAATGTTGCAGTAACAAATCATTATGCATCGTATAGTGAAGTTGCGTGGACTAGAGGGAATCAACAAGTAGGAGAAGAAGCTATGAGAATAGCACTAGGTTATTGGCCTATGTCCGTTATTAATCCTGATGTTTCTGCTTTTATAGAACCAATGAAACAATCTAAATCTTGGGATTTGATAAAAAAAGATTTTAATAATTTATTGTAAATATTCATTAATTTTATCCCATCCATCAATCCAGCCATAACTTCTGAGATAATTAAATATTTTTTTGGAGTTGTCATTTTCTATAAGAACCGGAAAAGTGAATTTATCAATATTGTGATCAGATATATATAAATTTAAGTCATCTGTTAAGGTATATCTATACTCAGTTTTTTTATATAAATAAGCACCTTCATTTTTTTCTACGCCCTGATCTAATATGGTTACACTGTGTTTTGATTCATAATCATATGCAATTCTGCATTTAGATAATTGAAGATTCAATGTTTCTTTATCCATGTAATACCACATCTCAACATCAGATTTGCCATATATAAAAGGAAGTCTGAAATCTGGATCAGCAATCAACCAGTCAGGCCTAGTAAGACTTATTTTTATTCCTAAAACTGCATCTTGAAAATACCTAACACTGATAGATTTAACATATTTTTCGTAAAAAAAAGTAAAATCAATAGATCGGTCTCCCATCATCCAATCTTGATGTCTCCATACACTCTTTATAGACTTTTTATTAAAAAGAAATCTATGATTTAGCATCCTGAATTCATCATCTTCAACCACATGAGTGATGTTGAAGTTATTTTTATTCTTATAATTAATTTCTGTATTTCTTAAGGGTTGTCCTGCCCTATTGAAATAATCATCTAGTAAATTTTGTATCATCATCTTATTATGTTTATGGCTAGTAAAAAAATCCCTGAAATAAAACAATAAATCACGAAAGGTTTGAAAGTACCATTTTTCAAATATCTTATAATAAAAGTAATTGCAGTGTAAGAAAAAATAAAAGAAAAAAAAGTAGGAATAATAAATTTTATAATTATATTTTCAAAACTCAAATCATTAACGTTATTTATTACCATCAAACATACAGCTCCAATAATAGTAGGTATTGATAAAACAAAAGAATAAACTACAGCAGATTGTCTATCCATTCCAACAAGCAATCCAGAAAAAATCGTCATTCCAGACCTTGAAATACCTGGCAAGATTGATAAACACTGAAATATTCCAATAATTATTGAATCCCTCTTTGATATTTCACCTATGTTTTTATTTTTTGATGATAGAAATTCACTAATAAATAATATTAAAGATGTAATAATCATAAAAATTCCAACCCATGTGGAAGATCTAAATTTTTCAAAAAAATCTAAATCAAAAAATATCGCACAAATAATTATTGGTAGAGTCGATAGAAAAATTAAAACATATAACTTTTTGAAAGATATTTCGTAAACTGAATTTTGGACATAAAATTTATTGTTTAACTTTAAAATCCCAAAAATATTTTTTCTAAAGTAAAAAATAATTGATAATAGACTACCCAAATGTACTGTAATATCGAAGTAAATATCGGAAGTATTAAGATCAAATAAGTCAGAAAAAAATATTATATGACCAGTACTACTTACAGGCAAAAATTCAGTAATTCCCTGTATTATAGATAAAATTATTATTTCTAAAAGTGACATATTTATAAAAATATTATAATGTATTATTTATATGAAAAAATATGTGAAGTAGGATTAAAATTGAAAAAAAATGTAATCATTAGAATTGAAACAATTTCAAATCCAGAATATCCTCAAATAGTTTGGACAAAAATTTATGATTCTATGGGGAATTTTGGAATAGGTGAAACTTCTTTTTCACCAGAAACAGTACAAAAAAAAATACACGAAGACATTGCTACTTATTTAATTGGGAAGGACCCTGATAACTTAAACATTCATTGGGACAATATTACGAAAACTGTTGGTTCCGGTGCTAAATCTAGAGCTAGAGGGGTAGATTTCTCTGCTGTATCAGCTATCGATATGGCTTTATGGGATTTATACTCAAACAAAATAAATCAACCGCTATACCAAGTGCTTGGTGGATTATCTAGAGAAAAAATTCGAATTTACAATACTTGTGCAGGTTATTCATATGGAGTTAATCTAAAAGGTAAATATAAACCAGGTGAAATAGATTACAAACCGGATAATCCATATGAAGATTATCATGCATTTATGACAGACGCTGGTGCATTAGCTGACGATCTTTTATCTAGCGGGGTTACCGCAATGAAAATTTGGCCATTCGATAAATATTCAGTAGATAATAACGGCCAATTTATCTCATCAGCTGAACTAGAAGAAGGTACAGAACCTTTTATAAGAATTAGAGAAAAAGTTGGGAACAAAATGGACATAATGTGCGAAATGCATTCATTATGGAACTTATCGTCTGCGATAAGAATTGCTAAAAGTGTTGAACCTACAAAACCATTTTGGTTTGAAGATCCTATTCCAATGGATAATATTGATGCTTTAGCAGAGTTTAGGAAATCAACTCACATTGCTACAACTGCAAGTGAGATAGTTACATCAAGGTGGGGCTTTAGGGAAATGTTTGAAAAACAAGCCATGAGTATATGTATGTTTGACATATCATGGGTTGGAGGTATTTCTGAAGCAAAAAGAATTGCAGATATGGCTCACACATATCATATGCCCGCAGCACCTCATGACTGCGTAGGTCCAGTAACATTAATGTTTAGCGTACACTTATCTTTATCAGCTCCCAACGCATTAATCCAAGAGACTGTAAGAGCATATAATAATAGTTGGTATGGCGACATTGTAGACAGTTTACCAATTATAAAAAATGGTTTTGCATATCCTCCTGAAGGTTCCGGAGTTGGAACTAATTTTCTTGATAGTTTTATTCAGGATTCAGAAACAAAAATAACCAAAACAGAGATCTAGGAGGTAAATTATGGTCAAAAACCACAAAATTGCTGATCCAATATTTAAATTTAACGCTCCAGGACCAAAACCTAACGGTCTTCAAGCATCAGAAGATGGATTATGGATAATCGACCAAGGTAATAGTCACATATATAAAGTTGATTGGGAAAATGGAGAAATAATTCATGATGTACCAACTGAAACAAAACATCCAAGTGGAATAACTATTGGAGATGGTTTTGCATGGGTGTCTTCAACCTTTAGTTTAGAAATTTTCAAAATTGACATAAAATCAGGTAAAACGATAGAAAAATTTCCTTCTCCAGGTGCAACTGTTCTTTCAACTAGAGAGCACATACCTAATTCGGAACCTACAGGAGATCATGGACTAGAATGGAGAAATGGAAATATTTATATTGCATCTCCTCCATCACAATATGTGCATGTAATTGAGGTTTCTACATGGAAAGAAATTCATAAAATGAAAGCACCTGGATTTAGAGTGCATGGTATCGCTTGGGCTAAGGAAGAGCAAAATATTTGGATTGCAGATACAGCTATGGGTGTAGTAAGTAGACATCGCCTAAGTGATGGTAGATGTTATGATGCATTTAGAGTACCAGATCCATTACAAGTTCACGGTATGACAATTCAGTCAATTATTTCTGAAAACGAAGAAATTGAAAGATTATGGTATTGTGATGATAGAGGACCCATTGGTTATTTAGACGTAAACCTAGTTCCTGAATTTTAATTCAAATTATTTTGATAATTCTGAAGCCAAAATTTCGACAGCTGCTCTTTGTTCCATAGTTCCATTTTTTATGGAAATATCAGTAGTAAGCAATTGTTTTTGGATTCTAATCAAATTTTCAAAATCAAATCTATTAGATTGAGCTAGTGTTTTTTCTAAAACAAAGTTATTGTTTATAAAAATTCGCTTACCTATGTCTTCTCTACTTAAATTTTTGCTGGACAAATCTTTGCATAATATTAATAATCTCACTTGCCTAGCTAACATATTAATAATTTGCCCAATACTTACTCCATCTAAAATTAGGGAATAAAGTTCATTTAATGCTACTCCAGCTTTTTTATCCATTACTGCGTCTATAAACAAAAATATATTAGACTGCCTAGAACTTGAGATTACTTTATTTACATCAGATACATTAATCTCTCTATCACCCACATAAAGTGAAAGTTTATTAATTTCATTTTCTAGCCTATATAAATCTCCTGATGTTATCCAAGATAACTTTTTTATAGCATTTGGGGAAGCCATAGCTTTTGATTCTAATATTTTATTCTTAATCCAGTTTTCTAATTCATAACCTTTTTTCTTTTGAAAAACCTTTACCTCACATTTATCACCTACCGCATTAAGTCCATTGCCATTATTTTTCAGTTCGATATTTTCTACAAAAATAACCTCAGAAGTTGGAGGAATTTCATCAACATATTTATAAAATTCAAGCCATTCGTCAGAAATAGATTTCACCTTATTTTGAATCTTTGAAAGTAAATTAGATATAATAATGATTCTTCTATCTGACATAAAAGGTATTGCTTTAGAAGTAGATAAAAACTCATGAAAATTTATAGGATGATTGTCAAAAATTGAAACATTACTTGAGGCAATATCTCTATGTCCAAGTTTATTCTTTATTTTTCTTATTTCTTGAGAAATAGTATAACTATCCTCACCATGAAATACTCTAATCATATATTATTAAATAAAATAGTTATTATTATTATAATAGAAATAATTTATGTTAAAATTTTTGCGCATATTCTCACTTTCATTAGGGTTATTAAGGTTAGCCTGGAGACTATTTTTAGATAAAAGAATTCCTAAATATAAAAAAATTATACCCTTAATTGGTTTTTTATATTTAATCAACCCAATTGATTTAATTAAAGATTATATATTAGTTTTGGGATTTATAGATGATTTGATAGTTTTATTTGGACTAATAATATTATTTGTAGTAACAAGTCCTGGCAAAATAATTATTGAAAAACTAACTTTTGATAATAAAAAACAAAATGAAAAGACTATGAATGCAGAATATGAATTCATAGATGAAGAGTAGATAAATGCAAATTGGAATTGTTGGATTACCTAATGTCGGAAAATCTACATTGTTTAACGCACTAACCCAAACAAGTAATGCCCAAGCTGAAAATTACCCATTTTGTACTATTGATCCTAATGTAGGGGAAGTAGCTATACCTGATATTCGATTAAAAACTTTATCAGAAATCAATGATTCTAAATCAAAGATACCTACAAAAATTTCATTCGTTGATATAGCAGGGTTAGTAAAAGGAGCATCAAAAGGTGAAGGGTTAGGAAACAAGTTTCTTGCACATATTCGAGAAATGGACGCCATAGCATATGTCATACGATGCTTCGAAGACAACGATATTGTTCATGTAAACGGAACAATTAACCCAGCAGAAGATAGTGAAATAGTCGAAACAGAATTAATGTTATCAGATCTAGAAAGTGTTGAATCAAGAATCCCATCAATAGAAAAAAAAGCAAAATCAGGTGATCCTGAATCTAAGGAATTATTACCTATTATAAATAGTGTGCATAAATTATTAACTTCAGGTAAACCAGCTCGTTTATTAGAAGTATCTGAATCTGACAAACCTAAATTAAAAAATCTTCAACTCCTAACTAGTAAACCAGTGCTTTACATATGTAATGTTTCCGAGAAAGACGCAATTTCAGGAAATAAATATTCTGAAGTAATTAAAAATATAGCATATAAAGAAAATACTATTTCTATAATAATTTCCGCCAAAATAGAATCTGAAATATCTTTATTAAATATAGAAGAAAAAGAAGAATATTTACAAGCTTTAGGATTAGATCAGTCTGGATTAGATCAGGTAATTCAATCATCTTACAAACTTCTTGATCTAATAACTTATTTCACCTCTGGGCCGGAAGAATCTAGAGCGTGGACTATACCTAAGGGATCTAATGCACCAAGAGCTGCAAGAGAAATACATACTGATTTTGAAAAAGGATTTATAAGAGCAGAAGTAGTAAGTTATAAAGATTATGTATTGTTAGAAGGAGAAAAAAAATCTAAAGAAGCAGGAAAAATGCGTATCGAAGGTAAAGATTACGTAGTAAATGATGGTGATGTAATTTATTTCAGATTCAATGTATAAGTCTAATTGGCATTATCTAGTTTCTATTGTTAGTAGATAAAATAAACATTTCAAAAAAATGCAGTATTAATTCTTGAACATATTAGATACTAACATTTATACAATCTGTATCTTTGTAGTAATAAAAAAAACAGATAAGTTATAATTAAATATTAAAAGAGAGAGAAATAATTAGTTTTTAGATTTAATTTACGAAAGGATAATAAATGAGTGAAGAACTTGGTTCAATAAATAAGCCGGAGGCTGGAGATATAATGCAAAATAAAAAAGTGTATATAGTTACCTTAGTACAAGCTCAGCCGGGTGCACCGGAGGGATTTGAGGAGAAATATAACAAATACTGGGAGGCTATCGAAAATCATCTATCTCAAATAGAAACTAAAGCTGGAGTAGTAAACAAAATCTTTTGTGAAGGAATAGTTGGTAAAGGTGATGACGCAAAATTAATGTTGGAGCAAAGCAACCCAAGTGCTTACAACATAGTCAGAAGAAGAATTTCCTCAGGAGCAATTTTTGAAGAGTTTGAAGATAAAGAAATTTTAGGTCAATTAATAGACTGGAGTAGATGTTTACAGGTGGGACTCATAAACCAAAAAGTACAAGAAGAAATACACAAAAATTATACTTCTGTTACTGAGAAAAGAAATAATTTTATTCAGTCTCAATTAGAAAAAAACATATTAGACTCCGACAGTGTACTTTTAATTGTAGGAAATACAGGAATGAATCTTCCAGAAAAAGTTGAAAAATTTATAATTTCTCCGCCTGAGTTAGATGAATTACAAAGATGGGTGAATGAAACTAATGAAGCTATTAGAAGACAAATGGAACAGCAACAACAGCAGCAGTCTGAACCAACACAAAATGCTGAAGGTGATGATGACGGAAGTAGCAATTCAAAATTATGGACTCCGGGATAATAATAAACCCAAAAGATTTTCAAAATAATAAACCTCTAGGAATTTATGTACATATTCCTTTTTGTCAAACTAAGTGTTTTTACTGTGATTTTAATACTTATTCAAAAATTGAAGATCAAATTGATGACTATATATCATCAATAATTAGTGAGATTAATATATGGGGCAAAATTTTAGGAAAATTGTCAATAACTAGTATTTTTTTTGGCGGAGGAACTCCATCGTATATTGAATCAAAATATATAAAAATTATTATTGATAGCATATGTGAAAATTTTTATGTTGACAAAAAAATTGAGATCACACTAGAAACAAATCCTAATGATGTTAATAAAAATAAATTTATAGATTTATTAAATATAGGAATAAATCGAATATCAATGGGTGTTCAAAGTTTTGATGATAATTTATTAAAATTACTTGGTAGAAGGCATGACTCAGAAGAAGCCGAAAATTCATATAAAACATTAAGAGAAATAGGTTATAGTAATTTATCAATCGATCTTATGTATGGCTTGCCATATCAAACTATTGAAAGTTGGGAAAACACCCTAGAAAAAAGTTTATATTTGGACCCCAGTCATATATCAATGTATTCATTACAAGTAGAAAATGGTACACCTCTAAAAAGCAAAATTAATTCAGGTATTTACGAAAAACCAGATGATGATCTGGCTGCTGAAATGTATGAAAAAGCAGAAAAGAATCTATTTGAAAAAAACTTTTTTCAATATGAAATTTCAAATTGGTCTAAAAAGTCATTTGAATGTATTCATAATAAAATTTATTGGGAAAATAAATTTTATCTAGGTATAGGTGCTGGAGCTCATTCACATATTAACAATTTTCGTTTTTCTAATATTAAGTCTCCAAAAACGTATACAAATAGCTTAGTTGATCATAGATCTAGTAAATCTAAAATAATGAAAATGAATTTCATTGAAAATCTTGAGAGTCTTTCATATTCAGATGAAATATCTGAAACAATGATGATGGGTATGAGATTAAATCAAGGTATTAGTCTAAAAAAATTTGAAATGCAATTTGGTAAAACAATTAAAGAAATTTTTAATAATGAAATAAAAAAATTACAAAAGTTAAATCTTATTGAACTAAGTGATACTCATATAAAATTATCTAGTAACGGAAGGTTATTAGGTAATGAGGTTTTTCAAGAATTTATAATTTAGGATTCTTTTCTAAAAAATAGAGACTTAGATTCCCAAGTAGCTAGAATTTGAGATGCAACAAATATTGAACTATATGTACCTACAATTACACCAAGTAAAAGAACAAGTAAAAAATCTCTCAAGGTGCTACCACCAAACAAAAGCATAGCTAGGATGACTGTTATAGTAGTTATACTAGTTCCTAAAGATCTTGTGATTGATTCATTAATAGACTGATTAATTACATTCCTTAAGTTTTTATTTGGGTTAGATATAGCATTTTCTCGTACTCTATCAAAAATAACTATCGTATCATTTACCGAATAACCAATCACAGTTAATATCCCAACAATAAATATCGCGTTTACTTGTGCATTAAATAATATTCCTAAAATTACAAAAATTCCAAGAACTATTATCACATCATGAGTAAGTGCAAAAATTGCTGAGAAAGCATACTTATATGATTTATTAACTGAGCGAAATGCATACATTATGTAAGTCATTACAAATAAAGATGCAACTAATACAGCTATAATAGCGTTTTTTACAGTATCTTCAGCAATGGATGCTCCAACAGTTGTATTATCAAGAATAATAACCGGAGATTCTTCAAGTTCGTTTAGAGTATCTTTTATATCCGTCAAGCCAGTAACACCCAAATCTCTTGTTCGTATGAAATATTGATTTTCACCTATATTTTGTACCACTGATTCAGAGTATCCTAAATCTTCCAATTTAGAAAGAATAACGCCTGTTCCAGGATCTCCTTTTTTAAATTCTAAACTGGCAGTTGACCCAGAAGTAAAATCAATGCCCAAATTTAATCCACTAGATAAGAGCATAAAAATAGATATAATCGATATTACGAAGGAAAAACCAAGAAAATATTTTCTTTTTGATACAAAATCCATTCTTATCTCCTAATTGTCTCTCTCTAATTTGATTCCAACAGGAGTGAAAAGGGAACTTTTTGATATAAAGCTTCTATTCGCTAGTAAGCGCAATATCACTCTGCTGGTAAAAAATGCAGTAAACATACTTAGCAAAACTCCTATAGTTAGTGTAAGTGCGAAACCTTGCATAACAGTAGTACTAAATCTATCACCAAACCAATATAGCACTATGGCAACAATAATCGTAGAAAAGTTTCCATCACGAATTGATGGCCAGGCTCTATCAAAACCAGAAGTAATTGCTGGAAGTATATTTTTTCCGGACCTAATTTCCTCTTTAGTTCTCTCAGCTATTAGAACATTTGCATCAACAGCAAACCCTAGAGATAAAATAATAGCAGCTGCTCCAGACAACGTTAGAGTTACAGATAAAAACTTAAATGTGGCGAGTAATAGGATAGTATAAATAATCAATGTTAGTGAAGCAACAACTCCAGGAATTTTGAAATAAATTATTAGAAACGCCATCAATAAAACTAAACCAATTATTCCCGCTAGCAAACTTTTTTCTAATGAATCTTTTCCCAAGGAAGCATCTACATTTCTTTCTTGTATTAGTTCTAGCCCTACTGGCAATGCTCCAGATCTAAGTTGAATGGCTATAGTTCTTACTCTTTCATTAGTAAAACTACCTCCTTCAATTATTGCTCTTCCTCCAGATATTCCTGTAGTAGCACTAGGAGCAACTAATTCTTCATCGTCTAGATAAATAGCTAATCTGTCATCATGCCTCGAAATACGGTCAGTAGCTTGATAAAAAGCATCAGCTCCATCATCATTGAATACAAGTGATACTATAGGTTTACTAATACCACTTTGTGTAGAAACGTCAGGAAAAGCATTCTCTAAGTCTGATGCCATAATTTCTGTATCCGATTCAACAAAGTATTTTGGATTCACGCATCTCTCATTAATCCACTGTTCTTCTGTTAATCCATCTGGAGGCCACATAATATCTTGAGTAGAAGAAGTTAAGTCACCGCATTCTCTGTATCTAAATTCTAACTGGGCTGTTTTTCCAATTAGATTTTTGGCTTCTTGAACACCTCCTCCTACAGTCCACTGTTCTAAATATCCCTGAATGTCAAAAAATTCAATTTCACCTAGTTCACTAAGATTACTAAAAATAATCTGGGGTTCATTTTGAATAGGTTTTCCGTTGGAATCTGTTGTTTTTATATCCAAGCCAGAAAAACTAATAGTAAAATATGGATCGTTTTCAGTTATCTGAGAAATCTGAGCATCACTCTTACCTAATTCACCAAATATTTTTACTATGTCTTCTAATTTAGGTGTATTTGTATCGACTGATTCTTCTGATGTTGAAGTTTTATATCCTAATTGAATATTTACTGGAAAAACTTCGATAATTTTATCACTCCAAATATCAACTTCAGATTTCGTAAGTATATTTCCATTGTCATCAAAAGTTGCAGAACTAACACTATCAAACCCTAGACTAAATGACCCATCATCATTCTCAGATATTGTTATATCATCTCGCCCAAAATTATCAATAAAAAAAGATTTAACTTTATCTTTTGTTTGAGTGTTAGATTTAAATTTCAAAGTTATATTTGCGCCAGATTGACCAGGAATTTGAACAAGTACTCTGTCTGAAACAGTCCCATCTGTTCCGCCTAAAAGTTGTACTTTTGCTTCACTAACTCCAAATTCGTTAACCCGTTGATTTATAATTCTTCTGACACCTTCCATATCCTCTTTGGTAGGTTCTCTTCCATCCTCTGGAATAACTTCATAAACAAGGTGTGTTCCACCCTCAAGATCTAAGCCTAAGGTTAGTCCTAATAATGACGATCTAGAATCTGAACCAATTTGCATACCAAATATACTAAATTGTTTCAAAGAGAGAATTGAAATAGAAAAAACTACTAAAATAAGTATAAATATTAATGATTTGTACCTAGACAAAAAAAGCATCTTTCATAATTAGTAAATATTATTATTATTTTTAGAATAAAAATTATTCAAACATTAAATAATCACACCAATTGAGTATAACATTCGAAATAAAAATATTCATCTTGAATTTAACTTATTATTATTATTTTTTGTAATAAAAAATCTATTTTTCTAAAAATCCTTCATTGAAAAGATTATATTGCATTTGTGATATTGATGAATCAGAATATAGTTTCGACAAATTCAATCTAGATTCTAATATTTCACTAGGTTCATCTGGTTCTTTCTGAGCTATTATTTTCATGTCAACATCATGCAAATGGGGTTGATCCTGATCTAGGCCAGCTTGTTTTAGCTTTTCATGTTCTAGTAAATGATCAGTGTAAAGAATTCCGTTAAGGTGATCAATCTCATGTTCAAGAGCTTGGGCAAATAATTCTTCTTTAGTAACCTTGTAGAGTGACTTATTAAGATCTAACCATCTTGCAGAAACCGATACTGATCTTTTTACTAAACCTTGATAACCTGGAAAAGATAAGCATCCTTCTAGTACTTCTCTCTCACCATATTTACTAGTAATTTCTGGATTTATCAGTACCATAGGCTTTGTTTCCTCAGGCATATGTAAAGTTATAATTCTTGAAAGTTCACCTATTTGATTAGCAGCTAAACCAACCCCTCCAGCAGCTAGCATAGTTTCTTCAAGATCTTTAGATATTCTAATAATTTTTTCATCAATCCTTTTAACTAGTCTGCATTTTTTTCTTAGTATAGGATCAGGATAAACTCTTATTCTTCTTATACTCAATATTTTCCTCTCTAAATTTTAAGATATAACTAGTGGATCTACGTCTACGTACCAATCATTTTTTGGTTTAACTATATCAACTATTCTTTGAGGAGAAATACCTTTTATAATTATTTGCCATCTATAATAATTTCTTATCTTATATGGGTATGCTGGAGAAGGACCCAAAACAACATTTGACGTTTCACCATATAATTCCATCGCATTTTTTATTACTTTTATGGTGTTGTTTACTTCTGATAATCCTTTTTTTTCATCTCTAGCCGAGTAAACTAATTTTATAAGCTTAGTAAATGGTGGATTGCTATACAAAGATCTAAAATTTATTTCTGAATTATAAAAACCAATATAATCTTGGTTTGCAGCATATTGAATAGCTATATTTTCTGGATTAAAAGTTTGGATAATTGCCTTACCTCTTTTGTGTCCTCGTCCTGCTCTTCCAACGACTTGAGTAAGAATTTGAAAAACTCTTTCGTTAGCCCTAAAATCTGGTAAAGAAAGTCCTGTATCAGCCGATATAACTCCAACAAATGATACTGAAGATATGTCTAAACCTTTTGCAATCATTTGCGTACCAACTAATATTTTCGAACCAGATTCCGAAAAGGAACTAAGAATATCATGGTGATTTTTTCTATTTTTTGCTGTATCGGAGTCCCATCTAACAACATCTATTTTTGGAAAGAATCTTTTTATATTTTTTTCTACTAATTCAGTCCCAGGATTTGATCTTTTAACTTGTATAGAATTACAATTCTTACAGGGTCTATTAGGTTGCCTTTTACTATTACAATAGTGACATACTAACTTGGGTTTATATCCAGATAAATTTTCATGGTATGTCATTGCTATTTCACATCTAATACACTTTTGAATTTCGCCACAATTTAGACATTGAACATAAGATGATGAGCCTCTACGATTTAAAAAAAGTATTACTTTTTCATCTAATGATATTGCTTTGCTTATATCCTTTAACATAGATTCACTAAACATTTCAAAATTACCCTTTCTTCTTTCTTGACGCATATCAATAATTTGAACGATAGGAAGGCTATCTTTTTTTGTTTTTGAAAATCTAGAAGTAAGTTTTAATAATTCTAATTCTGTTCCTGCAGATTTCTTATACGAAACAATATCAGGTGTTGCACTACCCAATAACAAAGTAACTTTATACATATTTGAGATCAAGTCTGCAATTTTTCTTGAGTCATATCGTGGGGATTTATCTGACTGTTTGTAACTCCATTCGTGTTCTTCATCAATAATTATTAGGCCTAAATTCGATACCGGAGCAAATATTGCACTTCTTGAACCTAGTATAATTTTATACTCATTATTTTTTATTCTCCACCATTGATCATATCTTTCTCCTGAAGAGAGCCCTGAGTGCAAAAGAGCAACCTTACCAGGGAATCTTGATGCAATCCTATTCAATGTTTGTGGCGTCAATGAAATTTCAGGTACTAAAAAAATTACATTTTTGTCTGACTTAAGGCATTCTTCTATTGCTTGTAAATAAACTTCAGTTTTTCCAGAACCAGTTATACCATGCAGCAAAAACTTATAATTTAATTTTGATGTTTTATTTTCATTTATTGATTTTTTTATTTTGAAAATTGAATCGGATTGCTCTTTAGTTGGTGAATGCGAAAATTCTTGTTGAAAAAAATATTTACTCAATGGGTCTCTTAGCCTTTTAATTCTTCTCCTTATTATTATTCCTTGATCAAAAGACCACCGAGTGGCAGTATAGCCAAATTGCTTGTTTAAGTATGTCTTTGTATCAGAGTAATTTCCATCTAAAAACCAGTTGATAAGCTGGGTATGCTTAATTTTTTTGTAATGTATCTTTTCTGATATCTGTTTAGCTTTAGTTTTTGAAATTCCTAGAATAATCCTATTGTGATACACAGGCCCAACTTTTGGCTTCTCCCATATATTTTCACTTATTAGTAAATCTCTCCTTATCATTTTATCTACTAAAGTTTTTCCAGGTAGACCCATTTTTTTTACTAATTGTTTTTTAGTTATATTTTTATTTTTCTCAACATAACTTAACAATTTTTTTTCAATTTTAGAAAATTTATAATCTTTTATTTTTTTATTGTTAATATGCTTAATAATTGTATTTATTTTAGAGAAGGCGCTTGGCGGAAGAAATAAGTTAGCAGCTGAAAAATAAGAAACCCGATAGTAATTTGCAATATGTTTAATTAATTTTAATTTTGTTTTATCAAAATATGGACCATCATTTATTTTACTAATTATATTTTTTATAATATTTTCATCTATATTATGTTTATTTGTTAAGTCAAAAACAACTCCACACAAAATTCTGCTACCAAATGGAACCCAAACTAAATCTCCAATTTCTAATAATAATTCACTAGGAACCTTATAAGTATAGGATCTCTGACTGTTGTCAGGAAAATCAACCGCTATTTCAGCATATTTCATTAAAATTCCTTAATATGTTGATTTTTAACACAAAAACCCTCTCATATTTTGAGAGGGCTATAAAAAATTAGTAAGTATAATTTACGATCTTTTTTCTTTTATCCTAGCTTTTTTACCAGTTAGGCCTCTTAGGTAATATAATTTCGACTTTCTTACTTTACCTTTTCGAGTTACTTTTAATGACTCAATATTAGGAGAATGAAAAGGCAGAACACGCTCTACTCCAACCCCATAAGAGATTCTACGAATAGTAAAAGTATCACCCAACCCAGGAGTTTTAGATGAGATGAATCTACCAGAAATAACATTACCATCAAAAGTTTGAATTCTTTCCTTATCACCCTCAATAATTCTCAGATTCACACTTACTGTGTCTCCAGGCTGAAATTCATCTAAATTATTAATTTGTTTTATATATAAACTTGTATCTAATTTTTTACTCATTAAGAGATCTCTCGCGTGTAACTAGTGTAACTACAAAATACTATTATACATGTAAGTAATTATATTTAAACTTAAAAACAAATAAAATTATACGTATTATCTTTCATTTAATAAATCTGGACGATTATTTCTAGTCTTTTTTTGAGATTCTTCAGTTCTCCAATTATCAATTTCTTTATGATTGCCGTTTAAAAGTATCTCGGGCACTTCTAGACCTAAAAATTTTCTTGGCCTTGTGTATACTGGACCCTTAAGTAAAGAATTACTCTGAGAAAATGAATCGTTTTTACTAGAATTATCATTTCCTAAGACCCCTACTAATAGCCTAGAAACTGAATCGATTACTACCATCGCGGGTATTTCCCCACCTGTTAGTACATAATCGCCTATTGATAATTCTTCATCGACACAAAGGTCTATAAACCTTTGATCAACTCCTTCATAATGACCGCAAACTAAAATAACAGATTTTTCTTTTGAAAGATTATTTGCTCTAATATAGTTATAAGTTTTTCCTTGGGGGGAGAGTAATATTACTGTGGATTGACTTGGAAGATTATCTTGTTTGATTTTTTCAATTGCTTTGTACAAAGGCTCTGGTCTTAAAACCATTCCAGGACCACCTCCATAAGGTGAAGAATCTAAAATTTTTCTTGAGGAATTTGTACTTTGTGCAAAATCTGCTAACTGATAAATGTTTATCGTTATCTTTTTAGATTTTATAGCTCTAGATATAATACTATGATCAAAAACGCTATCAAACATTTTAGGAAAAAGAGTAATTATAGATAAGATCATTTCGGATGATTACCTTCATGTGATCCAATAATTATTTCAACAGCATGCTCAATTGTACTTATAAGATTATTTAAATTTTCATCAATTGCAGATGGGCTACCTGGCAAATTTAATATAAGAGTATTATTTTTAATTCCACATTTAGATCTAGATAAAATTGACATTTTATTTCCCTGATAACTATTAACTCGCATTATCTCTGGGATTCCTGGTACTTCAATGTCAATCAACTTTTCTGTTACATCAGGAATTACATCTCTTTTTGCAAGGCCAGTACCTCCAGTCGTGAGGATAAGATTGATTTTTTTGTTTTCAAAAAACTCAACTAATTGAGTTTCCAATATGGTAAATTCATCCGGTAAAACAACTTTTGAATGAAGTAAAAATTTAGATTTACTCATAATATTTTCTATAAGTTCACCACTCTTATCACGCATTAATCCAGCAGCACACCTGTCACTACTAGTTACGATAGAATAATATAAATTTTTACTGAATGTCATGATTATTTACAATTTCTCCTTAATAATTTTCCTTATTAGTTAATATTAAATCACAAATTACCCTTAAACGTGTAAATATATTGTATTGAAGTAATTTTTTTATATATGTCATAATTCAATTAGGATAGAGAAATAAATAAATGCTTATATTTGAATTAGAAATCAACTGAGGCAATAAAAACATTGATATTAAAAGAGCTAAATTTATATCATAATCCCGTGCTAACTAATGAAGTTATTAAAGGATTAAATATAACTCCTGGAGGAAGATATATTGACGCCACCCTAGGAGAGGGTGGGCATTCAACAAATATTCTTATTAAGTCTGACCCAGGTGGTCAAGTTTTGGGTATTGATGCTGATCATGAAGCAGTTTCAGTTGCGCAAAAAAGAGTAAATTATTCTTCTGATAAATTTCTAGCAGTTAACGATAATTTCAAAAATATTAGATCCATTGCTATGAAGTATAATTTCTCACCTGTTCATGGAATATTATTTGATTTAGGTGTTTCTTCATTACAATTAGATGCAGAGTCAAGAGGTTTTAGTTTTAGAAGAGCTGATCCATTAGATATGAGATTCAGTTATAATCAAAATTTATCGGCATCTCAGATAATAAATAATTATGACGAAAATGAATTAGCAAACATAATTTTTTACTTCGGGGAAGAAAAAAAATCACGTAAAATTGCAAAAACAATAGTACGAAATAGGCCTATAAAATCATCTCTAGAACTTGCAGATTTAATTTGCGAAGTAATTCCAAGAAAAAAAAATCAAAAAATCAACCCTGCAACAAAAACTTTTCAAGCTATAAGAATAGCGGTTAATGATGAATTGTCAGCGCTTGAAACTGCGTTGAATGAATCCTTAACTGTTATTGGTGAAGGTGGAAGAATTGCTGTTATTTCCTATCATTCATTAGAGGACAGAATAGTAAAAAACTTTTTTAAGAAGCAATCTTCTGAATGCATATGCCCTCCAAGATCGCCAGTATGTATATGCAAACATGAAAAAACAATAAAAATAATAAGTAAAAAACCAATAATTCCTTCGACAAATGAGGTTAATAATAATCCTAGATCACGAAGTGCAAAATTAAGAATAGCAGAGAGAATATAAATGGAGTTCAAGTTATGAAATCAGATGACTTTAGAGTTGCAATAGATATAGGTACAACTAAAATTTGTACTATGGTTGGAAGAATAAAAGACCAAAACACATATGAAGTAATTAATATTACTACTATCGATAATAATGGCATGAATAGAGGTTTAGTTGTTGACGAACAGTTGGTTTCAGAATGTATAACCAAATCGATAGAAAGTATATCAAAAGATGTAGGGATAAATATAGATAAAGCATTTTTTGGTGTATCAGGAGCCCATTTAGAATCAAAAAATCATTGGACTAATATTTCGAGGCCTTCAGGTATGACTTCTATCACTCAAAATGATATTGACGAAGCACTTAAAATTGCGAGTAAAATTGACCTAAATAATGATAGAAAATTACTTCATGCTATCCCCAGAAGTTATACTTTGGATGGGTTGCACGGAATAGTAAATCCATTAGGAATGCATACTGCTGAACTTCATGTTGAAACACATATCATAACTGGTTCATTAGGCAGTATAAACAATATTCAGAATTGTCTAAGCAAATCAAAAATTAAAGTTGCAGGAATAGTAGCAGAACCCTTAGCAAGTGCCGAAGCTGTTTTATCTCCTACTGAAAAAGAGGAGGGTTGTGTAGTTGTAGATATTGGTGGAGGAACAACAGATATAGCGGTATTTGATAATGGCAATATTGTTCACAGTAAGGTATTACCAATAGGAGGTAATTTATTTACTAGTGACATAAGCATCGCATTAGATTTAGAACTCAATGCATCAGAAAATCTTAAAATTAATTATGGAAATATTGGGCCAGATCAAAAAAATGCTACCGATGAAATAACCATAAAACCAATAAAAATGGATGAGGAAATTCAAATTACAAGGAGAGAATTAGGGCAAATATTAAAAGAGAGAGCTGCAGAATTAATTAGAATGATATCTCTTTCTCTTGATGAACCTCACCTAGTAGATACCGATATAAGTAAATTTGTTTTTACGGGTGGGGGTTCAAAATTAAATGGTTTTATGAATGTAGCAAAATATATTTTACAGGCTAACGTAAGGTTGGCTGAGCCTAGAGGTCTGTATGGAATACCAAATACGCAAAATGATCCTAGTATATCTACTGTTGTAGGCATAATGCTTTGGGGTATAGAAAATAAAGAAGATTCAAGCCACGCATTTATGATAAATGATAATAAGGATAACAACGAGGCAGATGAAAATTCTTCAACATTATCCAAATTCATAAAAAAAATTAAACTATAGTTTACTAAAAACCATGAAAAGTAGAATTATTGGTATTAATAAATTAGGTATAAATGTTATTCATTCATTACCCACAGATATTTTAGGTAATTTAGACATTTATCATGTACAAGATCAAAAAAAACTTTCAGGTCTGATTTTTGATCAAAATGTACCTAATATTCGAAAAATTATTACTAGTACAAAAGACTTAGATCAAATAAATTATATTTTTGATTCTTTAGACTTATATATAGTTATATGTGAAGTTGAGAGTTTTTATGACTACGATTTCGTTATTAAAATTCTTAATTCAATAAAAAATAAAAGTGAGGTAATATTACTAATTAAGAAAAGTAATTTTTTAACATATGACCTTATCAAACAAATCATTAAAAATACCACTACAACTATGTTTGTAAACGAGCAGTCGCATTCTAGTCATGTATTTAGTGCCATCAAAAGATCAGAAAATAGAAGTATATTGATCAAAAACTTTATAAATTCAATAGTTTCAATAAATCGAATCATCTATGAAACAGGGGATATAAATATAGATTTTGCAGACTTAATTTCAGTAATAAAAGACTCAAAAATTTCATGGTTTGGTAAAAGTAGGAGTAACGGTGAAAATAAATTAACCGAAGTTATTAATAAATTACTTGATTTACAGTTTTACCAAGAAGGCGTTTTTAATGCCACAAGCATGATAGTTCAGATAGTTTCAGGTAATGAAATCAAAATGTCAGAAGTTAAAGAATTATCAAATAAAATCAAATCATTTGCAAGTGGTAAATGTAGCATATTTTTTGGCCTTAAAAGAAAAAATTTATTACATGATGAAATTGAACTTATAGTAATTGCTTCAGGAAATAAAATTCACTTAAATAATAATTTTATGGACTCTATTGCCTATCAAAATAACTATGAAAAAAAATCATTAAGTTTAGATGATTTGAACACACCACCTTTTATGAGAAAAAGGGAAAAAATTACTTAAATATCTTATTTTTTGGGAAATCCAATCTACAAAAATATATATCCCAGAAAAAAGTTCAGATAAAAAAAATTTCTGTTATTTTTAAGTTATTTTAATATTTATACTTATTTTAAAAAAAACATTCTTAGAATATCGATAAATTAATAAAAAAAAAGAAATATTTAGATTTAATTAACCTTGCAATTACACAACAAATAGTGGTAGTCTTTATGATAACTACTATATGTAGTCTTTGCTGTGTCCGCAGTAAATAAGGCGTATCAAGTTATACTAATAACTGTTACTACCAATTTTTTCTGCGTACTCGCTTACTTTTTTTACAAGGAATATTGTTTATGGAGTGCCCGTATTGTCATACAGTTGGCTCTAGAGTTTTGGATTCTAGAGAGTCTTCCGTTGGGATAAGAAGACGAAGAATTTGCGATAATTGCGAAAAAAGATTTACAACTTATGAAAAAGTTAGTTTTGTTCCAGTGATGGTCCTAAAGCGTAATGGTAAAAAAGAAATTTTTTCTACCGAAAAACTTGAAAACTCCTTAAAAATGGCCTGTGTTAAAAGACCAATAACAAATGTTGAAATTTCAAACATAGTCGAAAAAATTGAAATTTTAATTAATAAAAATTATCAAAATGAAATACAAGCTGGAAAAATCGGACAAATGTGTATAAAGTACCTGAAAAAACTTGATCATGTTGCTTACATAAGATTTGCTTCAGTTTACAGAGATTTCAAAAACATAGACTCTTTTACAAAAGAAGTTGAACTACTAAAAAAATAAAAATAGCTAATCATGGAGAATGAAAAAATGAAAAATACTGACCAGGAAACTAACTATGAATTTCAACCAGCTGAAATCTCTGATAATGCAAATGTAGTACTTGAAAAAAGATACCTGCAAAAAAACTCTAAAGGAGATATAGTAGAAACCCCTAATGAAATGTTTAAGCGTGTGGCTAAAGCTTTAGTTCAACCAGAAAAAAATTATGAAAAGTCTGATGATGAAATCAAGAAAATAGAAAATGATTTTTACGAATTGATGGCTACATTAAAATATCTACCAAACTCACCTACATTAATGAATGCAGGAACAGGGGCAGGCACATTGTCTGCTTGTTTTGTTCTGCCTTTGAAAGATAGCATGCAAGGTATAATGGGGGCAGCACATGATGCTGCAATGGTACAAAAATTTGGAGGAGGAACTGGCTTTGCTTTATCTGAACTTAGACCAAAAGGTACTCCTATAGCAACTACCCACGGTAAAGCTTGTGGTCCAATATCAGTATTACGACATTTATCTTCTGTATCCACATTAGTGACTCAGGGGGGCAAGAGAGATGGAGCCAACATGGCTGTGATGGATGTACATCATCCTGATATTCTTGAATTCATTGATTGCAAAAAAATCGAAGGTGAAATACACAATTTTAATATATCGGTAGGGGCATCAGATGAATTTATGCAAGCTGTTAAAGATGGCACTACATATCCATTGAAACGATTAGAAGACCCAGCAGATCCAACCAGTGCTTCAGTTGAGGTAGATAGAATAGACGCCAGAATGGTCTTCAATAAAATAATTAATGGTGCATGGAGAAATGGTGAGCCTGGAATGATATTTTTAGATGAAGTAAACAGAAATAGCCCCGTACTTCATATAGGAAAAATAACAGCAACTAATCCTTGTGGAGAGCAGCCTTTACTTCCAAATGAATCCTGTAACTTAGGATCGATTGACGTAGCTAAATTTGTAAACGAGAACAGTGATGGAATTAATTTAATTGACTGGAACGACTTAGGAAGAGCTGTTAAGGTTTCAATTCGGATGCTTGATAATGTAATTGATGCCAACAAGTATGCTGTTGATGCAATTAGAGAAATGACGCATTCAACTAGAAAACTAGGTTTAGGGGTCATGGGATTTGCCGATATGCTTGTAAAACTTGGTATTCCATATGATACCGAAGAAGCTGTAGAATTAGGTCGAAAACTTATGAAATTCATTCAAGAAAATGCTGATGAAGAATCAATAAATCTTGGAAACGAAAGAGGACCTTTCCCCGCATGGCATGATTCCGAACAAGCAAAATCAGGGGGCGCTAAATTTAGAAATGCATGCAGATTAACTGTAGCTCCAACTGGTACTATATCCATGATTGCTGGAGCGTCAAGTGGTATTGAACCTATATTCTCATTAGCCTATAGAAAACATAATATACTTGAAGGTGAAACTCTTTATTATGTTGATAAAAATTTTGAAAAAATTGCAAAAAAAGAAGGATTTTATAGCGATGATTTGCTTGAGCATCTATCAAATGGTGGATCATTGCAGGACAGAAAAGAAGTTCCAGAAAATATTAAAGAATTATTCCACGTAGCATCAGATATATCTCCTAGAGACCACGTTCTTATGCAAGCAGCATTTCAAGAAAGTACTGATGCAGGAATATCAAAGACTATAAACTTCCCTAATGAAGCAACGGTAGAAGATGTAGAAGATGCATATCTACTTGCTTGGGAAACAAAATGTAAGGGAATAACAGTTTACAGAGCTGGGTCTAGAGAAAAAGAAGTACTTACTACAGGAACAAACGATTCTACAAGTGAGTCTAGTGAAAATGAAACAAAAGATATCAATCAATATATAGCAGAAGCAGACAGGCCAGCTATTCTAAATGGTATTACAAGGAGAGTTCGTACAGGAAGAGGAAATCTATTTGTTACAGTAAATATGGCTGAAAACGATAGGCCATTTGAAATTTTTGCTACTCATGGAAAAGCTGGAGGAAATGATGCTGCAATGGCAGAAGCTGTATCTAGAATGGCTTCCTTAGCATTAAGGTCAGGCATTGATCCTGTAAATGTCACTGAGCAGCTAAGAGGTATAACCGATGTACCAACTTGGGATGCGGGTGAGATGATAAGATCTGTACCAGATGCTATAGCCTCTGTGTTAGAAAAAATAAATACTAGTTCCTCTTCCACAGAAAATCTTCAAGATAAAGAAACAGGTCAAGCAAACATGTTTACACCTCCTTCTCCTAAAGAGTTAGGTATGCCTGTCGCGCAGGAAATAGAAATTTTAGAAAATTCTAAGCATAAAGTACCTGCGAATTCATTACTTGGGGAATCGTGCCCTGAATGTCCGGCTACACTTGCCCATGAAGAAGGTTGCTTGAAATGTTATTCATGTGGATATAGCAAATGTTAATTCATAATTAAGTATGATAAATAAAAAAAAAATTGCTATTACTATGGGAGATCCATCAGGAATTGGTCCTGAAATAATAGTAAAATCGCTCTCAGGTGAAAGTTTTGATAATTTCATACCAATTGTTATTGGTTCAAAACAAGCAATTACCAGGCAAATAGATATTAATAAGTCTAAATTATTAATAAAAGAAATTAATAGTATTAATCAGGTAACTAGTCATGATCCTTATGAAGTTTTTATAATTAATCCTGGGAAAACAACTTCTGGTTTTCCTATTGGAAAATTAAATGTAAGATCTGGAATAGAAAGTCATAAATGGGTAGAATTTGCAGCAAAACTGTGTATTAAAAATAAAGTATCTGCAATGGTTACAGCGCCAATAAATAAAGAAGCGTGGTCTTTGGCAGGTATAAAAGATACAGGCCATCAAGAAGTTTTCAAAAGGATGACAAAGTCTAAATATGTAGCAACTATGCTAATAACAGGTAATCTGAGATGTATGCATTTATCCACTCATAAACCACTTATTGATGCGTGTAAGTATGTTACAAAAGAAAATATTATAGAGGCAATTAAACTAACAAATGAAAGTTTCACAAATTGGGGATACAATAAACCAAAAATAGCAGTTGCTGCTTTAAATCCACATGCATCAGATAATGGCTTAATTGGAGATACTGAATCGAAGGAAATAGCCCCTGCTGTGAAAATTATGCAAGGTAAGGGTATATCAGTATCAGGTCCTCATCCAGCAGATTCAATATTTAATCAAGCTATAAATGGAAATTATGATGTTGTTATAGTTATGTACCATGATCAAGGGCATATAGCAATCAAAGTTCATGGACTTGAAGAATCTATCAGCGTAAATCTTGGAATACCCTTCATAAGAACATCTGTTGATCATGGGACAGCATTTGATATAGCAAATAAAAATATAGCAGATCCCACTAGTATGAAAGAAGCTATTAAGCAAGCTTATGTTCTAATAAATAATCAAAAATTATAATTTTGGCTATATAATAACAATTAAGTTGCGAATTTAGGAAAAAATATGAAAATTGCATTTATTGGTGGAGGAACTATGGCGCAAGCTATAATCTCTGTGCTAACTTGTTCATCTAAAAAATATGAGATTATAGTTTCTGAACCCATAGAAACTGTTAGAAATAAAATCAAAAAAAAATTTGAGTTAGTTGCAATAAATGATAATTTATTAGCCATAGAAAATTCTGACATAATAATTCTATGTATAAAGCCTCAAAATTTTAAAATAGTTGCAAATGAGATACGTGGAAAAATTACAAATATTCAAACAATTGTATCCATAATGGCAGGTACGAATATAAATACTATTTCAAACTCATTATCTACAATGAATATTATTAGGGTAATGCCTAATACCCCAGCACAAATAGGAAAAGGAATTTCCGCATGGCATTCAACTTTGACAGTCAGTGAAAAATCAAAATTAGCAGTCAAAGAAATTCTAAGTATGTTAGGTGAAGAAATACAGTTTCAAGAAGAAAAATATATTGATATGGCAACCGCAATAAGCGGGAGTGGTCCAGCGTACGTTTTTTTATTTATTGAATTTCTAGAAAAGGTTGGAGTAGAAATAGGGCTACCGAATGATAAGATAAGACAACTGATCTTAAAAACAATTTCAGGAAGCGTAGAACTCTTAAGTAACTCAGATAAAAGCCCAGAAGAACTTAGGAAATTAGTTACGTCTCCAGGCGGTACAACAGAAGCTGGAATTAATTCAATGATAATGAATAATTTTCATAAAAGTATTGTTACAGGAGTTAAGAAAGCATACGAGAGAGGAAAAGAACTCTCAAACGAGGAGAAAATATGATTATAATTTCAGATTTACTTAGCGTTATGTTAAGAATATATGCTTACTTGATTATCATAAGAGCTTTTTCAACTTGGTTTCCTCAGTTTAGGAATCATGAAATAGTCCAGACACTATACAAAATTACAGATCCTGTAATGAAACCTGCTTCTAAATACATACCGCCAATTGGTATGATTGATATTTCAGCAATGATCGTTGTTATAGTGCTTTTGACGCTATCTAATGCCCTTAGGTAGTAACTGTTACCTCACCTGATGATACATGCCACTCCTTCATATTTTCGTCTAAAATGACTATCATACCCTCATTATCGATATCAATTGCTTTGCCAATGACATAATTATCTTGTTCTTTATTAGTAAAACTAACTTTTATACTTTTACCTATATTTATAATCTTATCTTTCCATTTAGGAATAATATTCTGCCCAGATAAAATATATGAATAATAGTCATCTAAATTTATTAATAATTGTTTAAGTAGTTCATATCTATCATATTCAACTTTTTTTTCTTTAAGTATACTTGTGTAGGAACTAATTATTGGAGATGATTCATCCAATAATAGATTAACATTTAAACCTATGCCTATCACTGCATATGAAAATTTTTGAGAAATAATTCGTGATTCTGCTATGGTGCCTGCAATTTTTTTCCCATCAACTAAAACATCATTAGGCCATTTAATTTGAGGCTGTAGGTCCAAAGAAAGTAATAAATCATAAACTGATAAAGAAGCAACCATCAACAACTGATTAAGTATATTTGTTGGAGATTTTACTACCAAGGATAATAGTAAATCTTTTTTCGGTTGAGAAATCCACTTACGATTATACCTACCTCTTCCTTGAGTTTGATAATCTGTAATAATTAGAATTCCATCTGTCTTTTCTCTATCTACATAATCCCAGGCAAGTTTCATAGTTGATTCTGTAGTATCAATAAAAAAAACTTCCTTAGCAAAATTATTAAAATTTCCCTTTAAATGCTGCAATCTATTTTTCATATTATCCATGATAATCTATTATAATTATCAAATGAAACATTTAGACTCAAAAATACTTTACTATACCCACTCTTCTAAAAATAAAATTACTGCATATATTAAACAGAACGAGTGGTTTAAGGTAACAACTCAAATGAATAGAGGTCCAGATTCAGAGTTGGTACCAAAAAATATTAGAAGTTTATATAATCAGTATAGATCTGATAATCAACCTAAAGATTATGGAAACCCATCCTCAGGATGTATTCATATAAATGGTGCAAATGCGGGTAAAGTACTTGAAGTTGAAATAGGAAAAATAAAAGTTAACCCAATAGGTTGGACTAGATACAGGGGTTCAACAGGAGCATTACCAGGTTATTTAGGAAAATCTAACATAGGCGAACAGTTTAAGATTTGTTTAATTGAGGAAGATATGATTTTATGGGATAAAAATTTGTCATTTCCTATTGAACCTATGATTGGGGTAATCGGATTAGCTCCAAAAATTGAGTCAATGCATAATGGATGGGCAGGAATTTGGGGTGGAAATTTCGATATCCAAGAAATTACTACCGGTGCAAAGGTTTATCTACCAATAGAACATGAGGGAGCATTACTACACATAGGTGATATGCATGCCCGTCAAGGAGATGGAGAAATATGTGGTGGAGGTGGAATTGAGACAGGTGGAGAAGTAGAATTGAAAGTAAGGGTTGTTGATAAGCCTCAGAGTATGACATGGCCTCGTATTGAAAATGAAGATTATATAATGACAACAGCATGTGACAAACCAGCTGAAGATGCTTTCAGAATTGCTCTATGCGAAATGATACTATGGCTTGAAGAAGATTACAATATGCATCAAGGTGAAGCATTTATGTTTTTATCACAATGTCTAGAAGCTAGAGTAACTCAATTTGTAAACCCTACATATACATACGTGGCAAAAGTGCCAAAGAAATTCTTAAGATAATAAATTATGATAAAAAATATTTTATTCGATATTGGCGGTCCTATCGATAAAGAAACCTTGATGGACAAGTTTATCGATGAACAAATAATTAACTCTTTTAAGTTTTTTGATATACATATCTCAAAGAAAAAATATATTGAAATTCAAAAAAAGCTATTATTTTCATTTTCAAAAGATTTATATAAGGATATTATCTGGGATTTATCAAATAAAAACTATAAATTAGCATCAATAATTGAGAAACAGCTTTATAGTACAGAAGAGGAGCGTAATAAAAAAAGAGGTTTTTTTGAGCCACAAGAAAATATTTTTAATATCCTAGAAAATCTAAAAAGAAAAGAATACAAGTTAGGAATTGTTGCAAATCAGCCTACTAGATGCATAGAAATAATGAAAAAAATAGGATTATTAGATTTTTTTTCAAATAAATATGTATCTGAATCTATAAACCTATACAAGCCTGATGAAAAATATTTTTTGCATGTGTGTAAATATATTAATGCAAATCCATATGAAAGTATTATGATAGGTGATAGAATTGACAATGATATTGTTCCTGCAAAAAATCTAGGAATAAAAACTATAAGACTTCTAAATGGTAGATATAAAATTCAGAAGCCAAGGAACGTAACTGAGAAAGCAGACTACGACATTAACAACATAAATGAAATAGAGGAAATAATTTATAATAATGACTAATGAATTCAGTAAATCAAAAAAAATGTATGATGAAGCAAAAGAATATATTGCTGGAGGCATTTCTAGCCAAATTAGAATAAACGACCCAGCTAAAATTCCGATGTTTTTTTCTCATGCAAAAGGCTCAAAAATGTGGGATGTTGATGGAAATGAATACATAGATTACATACAAGGGATGGGGCCTAACTTATTTGGGCATGCTCCAGATTTCATATCAGATTTAGTTAAGAAAGAGATGGATAGAGGTTATGTCCTTGCTGGTCAATTTGATAAAGAAATAGAAATCGCAAAAATGGCTCTAGAATTAATCCCAATTAAAAATGCAACTGCTAGATTTGCAATATCAGGTACCGAAATAGACCAACTATTGTTTCGAGTAATGAGAGGTTATACAAAGAAAAATAAAATTGTTAAATTTGAAGGTCATTACCATGGATGGATGGATTCTGTTAATTATAGCGTCCACCCTCCCCTAAATCTTGCTGGAGATGAAAATAACCCTAACCCTATTCCAGAATCTACTGGAATGGACTTAAACACATCAAAAAATCTAATTATTTGCGAATGGAATGATGAAGAAAAAATTGAAAATGTCTTTAATAAATATGGTGATGACATTGCTGGAGTTATTACAGAACCAATCTTGGGTAACACCAACTGTATCCTTCCTAAAAAAGGATATTTAGAAAAAGTTAAGATTTTATGTGAAAAGCATAATGCATTATTAGCTTTTGATGAGGTAATTACCGGATTCAGGGTAGCTGCTGGCGGAGCACAAGAATTGCTGAAAATCACTCCTCATATAGCCACATATGCAAAATCTATGGCAGGTGGTTTTCCAATGTCTATGATAGTTGGAGAGAAGCAAATAATGGAAGAAATTGGCAATGGAAATGTTTATCATGGTGGTAGTTTCAATTCTAACGTGATGTCAACTGCAGCTACATATGCAACATTAAAATATCTACATGATAGCAAAGCCACCTTCTATGAAAATCTTAATAAAAAAGGCGAGTTTATGATGAAAAACCTAAAATCTGTTTCAAAATCGCAAGACTCTGACTTACATGTTCAAGGCGTTGGTTCCTTATTATCTATATCTTTTACTAATAAGGAAGAAATAACTAACTGGCGAGACCATGCTAAAAATTGTGATGAAAAAAAATATTCTCTTTTTGCATACGAAATGCTTAAAAATGGAATCAGGTTATCATCAAATGGAAGAATGCATATATCCTCAGCACATAGTCAAGAAGATTTAGAAAAAACTATTTCATCTACAGAAAAGGTATTATCTAAAATTTAGATTTAATTTCTTCATGTAATAAATTTAGACAGGAGAATTATTTGAACTGGATTTCTGCAGTTTCTGATATTTCAGATTATGAAAAAGCTATATCAGATATTACATTAGACATAAAAGAAAAATTAAATGGAAAAAAGGCCGATCTTGTTTTATTGTTCGTCTCATCACACCATTCTGTAAATTATGAAAAAATTGCATCTTTATTTTCAGAAAAAATAGATACTAAATGTATTATAGGTTGCTCCGCAGCAGGTGTTATTGGTAATGGCCATGAAGTTGAAAGAAGAGCAGGAATAGCTGTATGTGCAGCAAATTTACCAAATGTAGAAATAACCTCTTTTCATATTGGGCAAGATGATTTACCAAATGAAGATGCTACTCCAGATGAATGGTTTAAGATTACAGGGTTATTCTCAAATAAATGTAAAGCTATGATGATTCTACCTGATCCTTTCACATTAAGAAGTGATAATTTACTTGCAGGTCTAGATTATGCATTTCCAGAAACTACTAAAATTGGGGCTTTAGCTAGTGGAGGTGGGCAACCAGGTAATAATGCACTATTTATTAATGATAAATGCTATAGTTATGGAGCAGTTGGAGTTGGATTTTCAGGAGATTTATCAGTAGAAATAATCGTTGCTCAAGGTTGTAGACCAATAGGAGAACCTATGATTGTTACTGATTCTGATATAAATGTTATCAATAAAATAGGAGATAAAACACCATTAGAAATTTTAGGAGAAATATTTGAAAAAAGTTCCATACGAGAAAAGAGGCTTATAAGAAGATCTTTACAAATTGGAATAATAATGGATAGATTCTCTTCAGTAAATGATGAAGAATTCTTAATAAGAAATATTCTTGGAGCAGATGAAGAAGATGGAAGTATTGCAATAGGTGAGATGATTAATGAGGGTCAAATAATTCAATTTTATATACGAGATGCACAAACAGCAGATGAAGATTTAAAAATTATATTGGAAAAATATGCTGGTAAATTTGCGGATAATAAACTAGAATCTGCATTATTATTTAGTTGTCTCGGAAGAGGTCAATATTTATATGGAGCGCCAAATCATGACTCAAATTTATTTGCTAACATTGTCGGAGATGTACCTATAACGGGTTTTTTCTCAAATGGAGAAATAGGATCGATTGGAGATCAAACATTTCTGCATGGATACACCTCAAGTTTTGCACTATTCAAGTCTGAAAAACAAAGAAATTAATAAGCTTTTGGTTTATCCATTATAAACTCTTCTAATTTGATTCTTGAACTAGGGATATTTTCAGAAAGATCATTATCGTCTGATTCTGAAAAACCTACAGCTATTGCACAAATCGATGAATATTCACCTGTAGGAAGACCTGATACTTTGTGAGCAAGATCATGATCTATCCCACCCATTGCTCTTGTGTTCATACCCATAATTTTTGCTTGTATGGCTATAGACATCCAAGCTGCGCCAGTATCGAATTTTGCACTACGGTTTTCTTTACCATCATTTTGATTTTTTGAAAAAACTAAAATAATTAAAGGGGCTTTAGTAGCCCATTTTCTATTATATGGGTTCATAACCATATTTATTTTTTCTCTAAATTCACCTTTAGTAGCATAAACAAATCTCCAAGGCTGAGCATTATTAGAAGATGGTGCCCATCTTGCAGCTTCAAATAATGATAAAATTTGAGTTTTATCAATTGTTTTAGATTTGAACAATTTTGATGACCATCTTTCATAAAAAAAATTCTCAATATTATTTTCAGGGTGCCTATATTTATCAATATTCATTATTATTCCTGTAAAAACTTTCTTATTTTTGTTGATGAAATATCATTTCTGAATTTAGATTCATCTAATGAAGAAAACATCCTTTCATATTTTTTTGGTATTAATGACAAGTCAATATTAGTAAAAATATTTTGTTCATTTATTCTACCTGCTACTAAAAATTTGCATTTATTATCTTTAATAATATCTAAATTTTTGATTATTGTAGATGAATAAGTATTTGAATTAAAATCATTATAATATTTTATTTCAAACAATCTTAGAAATGTATCATTGCCAATTAAGAAAATAGAACCCGGAAATAGATTAGATTTTTCTAAAAATCTAGGTGCATTGGAAATAATTACTGGAAAGTTATGACTAATTATCATATCTATTTTTTTTTGAATATCTGATATGACTAATGGATCTTTATCAACATTAGTTATAGATATTTCTAGAAAAGGATTATAATGAGTTTCTTTTTGAGCGGCTAAAAGCATGTGTTTGTGACCATCATGAAAAGGGTTAAATGAACCTGACAAAATTAATAGATTTTGAGGTATTTCAAAACTAAATTTATTTTCCTCATAAAAAAAGCAAAATGGAATTTTCTGAAAAATTATTTCAGATATTATGTTCTTCAAGTTTTTCTGATTCATATAATTTTATTTTTAGGTATTCATTAATACCAATTATTTTTGAAATCGTGTTTAAGATTATTTTAGATATTATTATATCTTCTTCCTGTCTTGTTCTTCTATTTTTTTGAAAAATAACAGATGTATATCCTTTAGAAAACTCGCTTCTCCAAGCAATATAAGCTCTATTATCACCTCTACGTAATCTATTTGTAGAAATAGCAGCAGTACAAGATATACCAAATGTATTAGGGCTTATTGATAATGTTTTAGATCTTAAGTATGATTTTTCAGCCATATTAATTGCCTCAACATGAGAAACATGAGAATCCAAAGCATCAGATAAAAAATCTGATAATGAATTTTTTGAATAAGGAATCAAGATCTCTAAAATAGTTTTTGAAGTTCCCGGAGTTGTAAATAGATATTCAATAATTTTCATGCCCCCACCAGTTATAGAAAAACAGCCTTGAAAGTTTGAAGAATGAATTTTATTTACTAATTTTTTAATAGTCAAACGAAAATTTTATGGATTATTATTAATATAATAAACAAATTTCAACTAGAATAAAACAATATATATAAATTATAGTTGAATATTTATATTTTATTTTGAAGATGTTTCTAATATTTTCATGTTGAAAATATAAGATTCTAATATATCTGTTATTTCATAACAAAAATTGCATTCTTTTGCATAAAGTTTATTAGAATCAAATCCTGTTTGAATTGTAATAAAATTTTTTATTATATGTGAACAAAACATTTCCACCTCAATATATTTATCTATTTGAATTAACAGTTTGACGGGTTGCTTGATTATCTACTTCATCTCGTATAGATTTTGAATTTATGGTGTATCCACAAACTATACATCTAAGATAAGAGCCAAAGTTATCTGTTCCCAATTCTACTGTTCCGTCCCCGCATCTTCCACATGATTTAAAATAAAGCATAAACTATCCTCTTAAACTAACTATAAATATAAATATATCCGGTATCGAGTATTTTGGGCATATGAAAATTTTTACGAGTTTTAACTAATTTAGAAAATTTGAAAAAAATGAATGAACAAGTAATAATATTTTATAATTTCTTATACTTAAAACCACCTAGTATAAAAAAAGGTAGGTCTTTTTCATATGAAATTTTAATTTTTTCGCCCTTTGCCCTGCCAGATGAAACTATAAAATCTTCCTTATTATCCCCAACAAGACTAAGTTTAGAAGGTGCATGCATTTTATATTGATTGTAATTATCATTATTTAGCAACCAAAATTCGTCATTAACATATTTTAAGTCAAGATAAAGACCTGGCTCAGCAAAGTACGCTCCAGTAATATTCATATAATTATTTTTTGATGAATTATAGTTTGGTTTATCCACTATAATTTGATTTCTATTATCTAAAAGAGTATTTATTAGAGATATAGAAAAATCATTGGGAAAATTATTAGGCCATAAATTTGATAATATTACTAAACCACAATTGTATTTTTTTGAAAAAACAACATTAGATGAGTAGCCAAATATACCTCCGCCGTGTACAAGTAAGTTATTATTATTATTCTTAAAAATTCTCCATCCATATGCTTGAG
>CETH01082418.1_pt1 | contig 41467 bp, 44 predicted proteins | sample 361461 | NCBI WGS metagenome assembly CETH01 (sample SAMEA2622695, study PRJEB7988) | marine metagenome | isolation source: saline water (ENVO:00002010), including
ATTTTAAATACAAAACCCCAGAAACATCTCCATTGTGAGAGTGAACTGGGTTATACTCTGATTCATATTGCCTAACTACCCAGCAACTATCTATATTAATTGATTTATGGCTTCTATAATTTAAGTTTACTAAAAAATTATTTATGTGTGGACCAATTATATTTAGTAATTCTTTTTCTAGAAATTCTTTTTCTAAATGTATTTCTTCTTTAACTTTCCCAACCAAAGAACTGCTTGCATCAAGTTTTTTTTTCTTTTCATCATCATTTAGTAAATTATTTTCTAAATAACTATTAATTTTTTCTATATCTTTAATGTCAAGATTATTTTTATATATAGGGGGGCCAAAAGGCTTTAAAATTTCCATATAATTCATTTAAACTAATACCATAATAATATACATTTTATCTAGAGTAATAATCAAAGATTTTTAAGCAGTAGCTACGCAGTAGTTCGCAAAAAAAAAGAGATTTTTTTTAAAAAATTCTTAGACTCTGTAATATAGGATTTCCATCGAATAATGTTTTTTTATAAGAAATATGCAACGAAAGCACAGAATTATTATATGTAGTTGAGCTCTCTCATTTTGTCCTGAAACAACAGTTTTAACTTATTTTTAATGTCTTGATTTAAATCATCATTTTCAATTTCACCCTTTCTGAAAAAATTTTTATCTTTACCAATTCTATAGCCACTAATATCTTCTAATTTTTTTAATTTATTAAATTTAGTGCTTTGATAAATATTTTCAATTTTTTGATTATCACATGTGAATTCTAAGTTTAAAAACTTTAGAAAATCTATACACTTTTTTATAGTTCCTTTAGTATCCCTTACCATATCTTCGAATTTAATAAAAATTTTTGGACATTTTAACATTTCCCAACTTTTAATATGTATGTCCCAACTAGATAAAGGCACACAAATATTTTCTTTTGGATTCAAACTAATGCTTTTTTTATTTGTAATAATTTTAAATATATCTTCTTCACTAATATTAAGATGATAGCTATATGAGGGAACTATACTTCTTGGATCTCTAACTATATAAATAACGCCAAGACAGTTTTCTGGAGAAGTATAACTTTTATTAATATACATCAAATTAGCAGCATGTGTTTTAAAAATAAAATTTGGTGTTAATTCAGATGATTTTTTCTGTGCCAGTTGCCAATATTTACTTGAACAAGCAATATTATCAAGATTGAAAAAGTCTTTTTCATTTATTATTTTCACGAAATCATAAAATGGATTAGTATCAATTAAGGATATATGATTAAATAAACCAAAGTTAAAAATACCATCTTTTGAGTAAATTAAACTAGAAACTAAAGCCCTCATGAAAGTGTTACCACTTTTTGGATACGAAGCAATAAATAATATTTTTTTGTTATTCATATTTTAATTTTTTAGTTATAATCTATAAAAATTCTAATAATATTTATATTTAAATTAGGCAAAAAAACATTCAAAAATTATTTACTAATTTATAAAAAAATATGATTAAGTATAATAGTAATAATGCATTAAGCTTTAATATATCAAATGAACATTCTTTTTATTTATAGAGACAAACATTATAATTTACATAATTTCAGGGAGATCTTTAGTAAAAATTTATGCAAATATGATTTTGGATTTCTTTTAGTGTCTCTTAAAACCTTTGCAAATGTTGAAGTAATTTCACTAAGAAATTTTATTCAACATGGTTCTGATAAATCATATGATCATGTTGTAATAGTTTCAAAAATAAGAATTGACTATAGTGCTGAAAAATTTTTACTAATTTTGAAACAAAAAATTAAATCAACAGTATCAATTTTTTTGTCTTTAGATATGCCCATTAAATTAAAAGATGTAATAGAATATGAAAAAAATCTAGATGTGGCAAATTATTTCGTGCCCAATTTATTAAAATGAAATCTAAATACTTAGTTATTCAGATAGATATTGGTGAAGGAACTCAATGGGGAAACAAGAACACAATTAATCCTATTAGAGAAATTTTTATGCCTTCTGTTAAAAAATACTGTAAAAAATTTAACTATGATTATTTATTAATTAACGAAAGTCTGTATGAAAAAAAATATGGTCACTTTGATTTTTTAGCCACAAAAACAAAGCATTATTCTTTTGAGAGATATTTTCATTTTGATAATAATTATGATTATACGATTTATATAGACAATGATGTATATATATATTCTGATGCAGATTCACTCCCTCAAATTTCTGGACTAAGAAATGTTCGTGAGCCAGAGGGGAATTCATCAAAAATATTTATAAAAGAAAACCAGCTTAAACATGATGTTGGCTACTTTAACTCAGGAGTAACTTTTTGTGATAAATCAACAGCAAAAAAACTCTCTAAATATATGATTAACCGCTTAGAGAGAAAAATTAAACCAAAGGGTAAAAATTCTGACAATATGCTTCTTAACGAATTTATAATCGAAAACAGAAAAATTTTTTATGAAATGGGTTGTGAATGGAACTATATGCCTTTTTTACCAAATGCAAAAAAAACAAAAAAACCTAATTTTTTTCATTTTGTTGGCATCATGGGTAAAGAAATAATTAGCAGACTTCAAGATAAAAAAATAAATATTGAACACTTCTTGGAAGAAATAAAAAAATAAATTTAGACTAAATCTTTTTTTTGAATTAGCGAAATATTAAAGCTTATAACAATCCTCTCTTTGTCAGAAAGGTTTGGATTAACTTTGTGCTCTAAATAACTAGGAAACAAAACAAGCCTACCAGTCTTTGGTTTTATTGATTTAACCTGAGCATTTATTTCATTTGGTGTTTTTGCATTAGGATGATGAAAAACATTAGCCTGTCTTGGATCAAAAAATACAATTTCACCTGCATTTTCATCAGCCTTTAAATAATAAGCTGCACTTAATGCACTGTTTCCATGATGATGTTTTTCATTAAAAGCATTTTTATTATTGACAATAGCCCACATGCTTGTAATTTTTACAATTTGAGTATCAAGGTCCCAACCCATATCATTTACTGCTTTACCAATCGTAGCCGATATTGAGTTTATAAATTCTTTTAAAGAATCACTTTTTAAATCAAATTCTTCAGAATGCCATCCGTTCACATTACTCTTTTTCGTTCCACCAGGATTTTTTAATTTTTCAGCATTAATAAATGCCTCTAATTGATCATTTATTTTTTCATAATTAGTAATTTCTTCAATCCAAACTGGTGTTGAAAAAAAAAGATGCATAAATCTTAATTAAAGTAAAAACAATAAACTGAAAAGTTAAATTTTACTTATGTATAAATATATTGTTTCAAATTATATTTTTTGATTTAAAATAACCCAATTTATGACAAAAAAATATTTTGATAACAAATTATCTGATAAAGATTTTTATTTAAATATTTTAAAAAATGAACCCAGAGATTATGAAGCAAACCTAAAAATTGGACTTATATATGTTCAAGAAAATAATTTTCTAGATGCAAAAAAACAGTTTGAGCTCCTAATAACAATTAATAAGTTAAGATATGAAGCACACCTTAACTTATCTAATATCTATTTTATGGAGAATAATGAATTGAAATCAAATAATATTTTAAAAAATTATTTAACAAACATAAGTGAAAATCTTGAAATTATAAATGCTCTGTCAATAAATTTATTAAATACTAAAAAATATGATCAATTAGATAATCATATTAATAAATATTTATATAAATATTCAAGTCATATTCTTTTTTATATAAAAGGTTATTTATTAATAAAGCAAAATAAAATTTCAGAGTCAGAAAAATATCTTAAGTCTTCCATTGAAATAAATCCAAATTTTTGGCAAACATATGAAATTTTGTTAAAACAGTACGAAAAACAATCAAGATTAGAAGAGTTAAGTAATTTAATAAATAAAGCTAAACATTTTTTTGAAGACACAATTTATTTTTCTTATTTTTATTCATTATATTTATATAGGATAAAAGAATATAAAAAATGTTTACAAATCTTGAATAATAAAAATTTGTTAGAAAGATTCAGTAAGCTTGAAAATAAGATTTATTTAGCTGATTATTTTGATTTAGTAAGTAAAGTTTGTGAAAAATTAGAACAGTATGGAAAAAGTTATGATTATGCTATTAAAAGAAATAATGTAAATTTGAATTTAGATCAAAATAAAAAATTTAATAAAGATTTGATTTTAAATACAATTAAATCTTATCAAAATTTTTTTGAAACTCAAAAAAAACCCTCACTTAAACAAATTGATAAAGGTCTTAATCATTCAAATTTAACTTTTCTAATAGGTTTTCCAAGATCTGGAACAACTCTTCTAGATACTATTTTAAGGTCACATTCTAAAACATTAGTATTAGAGGAAAAACCATATTTATTGGATGTTAGGCATGAGTTTTATAGACAAAACAAAATTGATAACCTGCTTTCAATAGATAAAAAATACAGAATTGAATTGCAACAAATGTATTTTAATTCTTTTAATTTTGAAAAAAACAAAATTATTATCGATAAATATCCTTTAAATTTAATAGAGCTGGGTTTTATAAAAACAATATTTCCCAATTCAAAAATTATACTAGCAATTAGACACCCTTTGGACTGTATAATAAGTTGTGTACTTACAGCTTTTAAAATTAATGATGGAATGACACAGTTTGAAAACTTACAAACAACATCTCTTTTTTATAATGAATGCTTTAAGTTATTTTTAAATTATCTTAACTTCTTTCATATAGATCATCATATTGTTAAATATGAAGAGGTTGTATTAAATTTTGAAAAAGAGATTTCTCAACTTCTAAACTATTTAGAACTTAGTTTTGAAAATAATATTTATAATTTTCAAAAAACTGCCAAGAAAAGAGAAAAAATTAACACCCCAAGCTATTCGCAAGTAGTACAACCTTTATATTCTTCTTCTATAGGGAGATATAAAAAGTTTGAAGAAGTAAATGAGATAAAAAGCGTAACGGATTATTGGGTGAAATATTTTTCTTATAACGTCTAAGCGTCATTTTTCTTATTCTCACAATATTCTTTTATTAGTTTTTTTGTTTTTATTATTCTAATACTGTGTTCATTAGCGTTCTTTCTGCCACTCTGTATAAGCGGGAAACGCTCAATTAAACTAGATATATATTTTGGTAATTTATTTTTCATTAATGTTTGAACACCCTTGTCTTCGAGAATACTAATTTTAATTTATTTTTATTAGCATAATTAATAATTTTATTATCATTTATTGATCCTGCGGGCTGAACTATACAAGAACATTTATTATTCACTAAAATTTTTAAACTATCGACAAATGGAAAAAAGGCATCAGAAGCACATACGTAATTGCTCAATGTGAAGTTTTCCTTATACTTCATTATTGCTATTTTGGTTGCATCATATCTGTTCATTTGTCCAGCACCTATACCTATAGTTTGTTTGTTTTTTACTAATACAATTGCATTTGATTTTATGTGTTTAACTATTTTAAATGCAAAAATAATATCTTGAAACTCTCTTTCGTTTAATTTTTTGGACTCAGAAATTATATTAAAGTTTTTTTTAGTAATTTTTATATTATTATTATTTTGAAGTAGTTTGCCAGATCTTACAGATTTTAAGTTATATTTATTTTTTTTTGAGATTTTTCTATTATCTATCAGTATTATTTTTTTCTTGTTTTTAAATATTTTAAGAGATTGTAATGTAAAACCAGGCGCAACAACTATTTCAAAAAAGTTCTCAACAATTTTTTTTGCAAGTTTTTCTTTAATTTTTCTATTTATTAATAAAACCCCACCAAATGCACTTTTTTTATCACAATTTAAAGCCAGTCTAAATGAATTTTCAATACTATTTGCTGAGGCAACCCCACACGCATTGTTATGTTTTATAATAACTGAAGTAGGCTCATTAAACTCTTTTAAGAAATCTAAACCACTATCTACGTCTAAAATATTATTATAACTAATTTTTTTTCCATATATTTGGCTGTCTAGAATATTGTTTTTGCCAGATTTGTACAAAAATGCTTTTTGATCTGGATTTTCACCATATTTTAATTTAGCTTTTTTATAATTATCATTAGAGAACCAATTAAATATTTGCTCATCATATTTGTATGTTAGTTTAAATGTTTTTTTTGACATCAATTTTCTAAAATCTAAACTCGTAACCCCGCCATTTTTTTTTAGATTTTCATCTAGAAGCTTGTAATCATTTGGTGATGATATCGTTGTTACGTACTTATAATTTTTAGCAGATCCTCTTAATAAAGTATTTCCACCTATATCAATCATCTCAATAATTTTTGCCTCATTATTTTCGTTAATCAAAGACTTGGAAAAGGGATAAAGATTAACAATTACAAAATCTATTCTTGGAAATTTTAATATTTTAAATGAATTTTTATGATTTGGATTTAACCTGTCATGTAAAATAGATATATATATATTTGGATGAAGTGTTTTAACTCTCCCACTTAATACTTCTTTAAACTTTGTTACTTTTGAAATCTCAGTACATTTATAGCCTAATTCCTTTATTTTTTTTGAAGTTGAGCCAGTTGAAATTATCTTAATTTTATTTTTTTTTAATGTCTTACATAAGGAACTTATGTTTCTTTTATCATAAACCGAAATTAAAGCATAGCTACCTACATTTTTTGAATTGACCACTTTATACCTTCTCTGTTTTGTTTAGTAACTCCTTTGATTACAATCTGCTTTGTTTCTTTTATAACATTTTTATCCATAAAGACACTTTCTTCTAAATTTAGATCTTTATTTGATTTAAACATCCAAACAATATTTTTTTTAGTTTTTAAAATAATATTTTTTTTACTATTTGTTTCTGTAATGGTAATCCCAGGGATGATATGAAATCTAATATGATAAACTATTTCCCTATTTAGAGATGTTGCAGAAATTATAGAGTCCTCTCCTACTAAATAATTTTTATTTTCTTCAAAAAAAATTTTTCTTTTAACTATTTTCTTATAATTTTTTACATAGCCATTATGTGAACCCTCTAAAACATATTTACCTTCGTTTTCTTGTTTTTTAAATGATACAGTTTGTGGAAATTTTATATGTGGTTGATTTTCCCTAATTTCACTAATATTTGTATTTTCCAATACTACAGTTGAATGAGCAGCTGAGTATCTTAAGTAAGAAGCATTATCACCACTTTTTTCTATTGCGCCACAATTGGTAATTAATTTTTCTTTTTCAGCGCTTAACTCAAAGGACAAAGTACCAGCGCTCAATTTTTTAGACAATATTGAGCTAGTGGGTTGAACAGTATCAAAAAAAAGTTTTTTATTTTTATCTTCAAAGAAATAAATGCCATTTGTTTCATCAGGAAACTGAATTTTTTTTAAATTTTGTTTTTCGGCAAATGTTCCTATTATTTTAGTTAAGTTATTATTATTTGAACCATTAAACAAAGCAATTGTTCCATCCTTATGAAAATATTGTGCCAGTACTGCTTCCATTTTAATTTTTGTAATTTCAAAGATTTTAGGAACTCCAATATTTAGAAAAAGAAGTATGTTTATAATTTCATTTAGATGATTTATAAATTTTGAATGATCTAAAATGTTATAACTTTTGTGCATTGAAAAACTATCAATCTGTCTATCCACAATTTTGGTAAAATTATTTTCTATATTGCTAAAATCCTCACTATTAAAGAATTTAATTAAAATAAAAACCTTCAACTCTGTTAATGAATAATTTTCAAATTTTTTTGTAAGAGTAAATTTGTTGAAAGCTTTTATGTGTACTTTGATTATTTTTTCTAAATATCTTTGATCCTTCTTTGTAGAAATAGAATTTATAAAATTATAATTGTAAACAATATTAATTATTCTGTTAGCAATAATCTCAGGATTCCAAATAAATTTGCTATTAAATTTATTAAATCTATACCAACCAAAAATATTTTTTTTTGCAATTTCAATACCTCTTTTTCCTCCAATATTAGTGCACAAATTAATAAAATCAAAATTTTGAACTATGCTATTCTTTTCAATTTTAAAAAAATCAGGTTTAAAAATTAAATTTTTAATTTTATCATAATTAACATAATCAATTTTTTGAAAATTTAAATTTAATAGAAGTTTAAAATTAAGTCTTCCATAGAAGAAAAATATGTAAAATAAAATTAATTTTATTATTAATTGATTTAAGGTTTTATTAAACATTTTTCTTTATTTGAATTGCAAAAAAACCATCAATATAATCATTCACATATTTTGTTGGTGCAGTAAGAAAATAGTTTTTATTAATGAAGATATTATGCTTAATCATATAAGAATTTGGTATTTTTAAAATTTTAAACTCTTTGTTAAGACTCAAAAATTTATTTATTGGTTCCAAAGTTTCTGAATAAAGGAAAGAACAAACCATATAAAGAATTATTCCATTTTTGTTTAATAATTTAGATGATTTTTTTAACAAATCCAATTGAAGTTTATTTAGTTTTTTTAAATTTGGTCTATTTGATTTAAATAAAATCTCCGGATTTTTTCTAAGAGTTCCAACAGATGAACATGGAGAATCAATTAATATAATGTCGAATTTATTGTCCTCTTTGATTTTTAATGCATCACTATTAATAATTTTAGATTTCAAATTTAATCTTTGAAGATTTTCTTTTAATTTAATTATTCTTTTTTTACTTATATCATTTAAGGTCACATCATATCCATCTGATAAAAGTTGAAAAGCTTTGCCTCCAGGTGCAGAACACATATCTAATATCTTATCATTTTCTTTTTTTATTAAAAATTCTATTGAAATCATTGAAGAAAAATCTTGAACCCACCAGTCTCCTTTTTCAAAACTTTCTAACTCACTTACTTTTTTGTTAACTTCTATAAATGCTGATTTTTTACTTGTTTTAATGTGTTTTGCTTTAAATTTATTTAATAAATTTTCTGACTTAAAAACAATATGTAATTTTGGTTGATTGAAAAAAGTTTCAATAAACATTTCTATATCTAGTTGTTTATTTTTTTTTAATTCTTTAATAAACCATGAAGGAAAGTTTTCTTTTTTAATTTTAGTATCACTCTTAATGTTTATTTTATTTCTTGATATATTCTGTAAAACTGCATTTACAAAACCAGGATAAACTTTTGTTATTTTTGCAATTTCCACAGAATCATTAACAACAGCATAAGGTTTAATATTTAAATATACAATTTGCACAAGTGCAGAAGATAGAAGTATAAATTGATTAATTTTTAATTTCTTTTTTGTAATTTTTCTTAATATTAGTTTTGAATGAAAATTATATCTCATTGAATTTAAGCAAATATTGTTAATAAAACTAATATCCTTTTTATCTAAGTAAACCCCATGCGTTTTTTTGATAAAAACTTCATCAAAATTTTTATTTTTTTTATAAATGTCAATTAAAATTTGAAATATTATATATCTAACTTTTGTACTTTGTTTCATCTATGTATATAAATCAAAAATGCCATATTTTAGTTTTTCTATCAAAGGAATTAATTCACAATTAAAAGAATTTAATATTAAACCAAATGAACTTTATTACAGTAAAAATACTGAGATATGGAAAATATTAAATAAAAAAAGTGATAATTCTATAATATCTCTTAATTATCAAAAAAGACTTCGAATAGAAAAATTAGGAAAAAACATATTATTTTTTTTACCACCAAGTATAGGTGTGGGAGATGCAATTGAATATGCGATAGCAATAAAAGAGTTAAGAAATAAAAAATCTTTTAACAAAATCGCTGTTGCATTTGCTGGAAAATATTCATTTATATTTAAAAAATATTTTAAAATCAAAAATACTTTTTCATATGTAATTTCTAAAAATCAAATGCTAGAATATGATACTCATTTTCATTTTACACTAGAAATTAAACCACTTATTAATCAAAAATATTTTCGCACCAATATATATAATGAAATTCTTAAATATTTTAAAATTGTAAATGAAATCAAATATAATAAATATTTATTAAATAAGAAAATAAAGAAAATCTCTATTTTCCCTATTTCTACTTCACCATTAAGGTCAATGCCTGTTGAAGTTATTTCAAATTTAATTAAAAAATTAGAAAAGAAATTTCAGGTTGAGATTTTTTTTGATAACAATTCTGAAATTTCAAATTTTTTATATAAAAACCTCAAAGTAGATAAAGTTTCCATACACAATCCTAAAAACACAATTGAATTAGTGGATCAGATAAAAAAAATTGAATACGGCATATTTATGGACTCTGGCCCTATACATATTGCAAAACTTTTTAATAAAAGGGGTTTGTTATTGGAAACAACTGTTTCAAAAAATATATTATTAAATAACTATTTTTTAATAAAAAGTATTGAAAATAAATATTCATCATCTTTTTGTGAAGCTCCATGTGGTCTTACTGATATTTTTAATTTTAAAAATAATTTTGGATGTTACGATAGCCTAGAAATAAAAGACAACTTTTTTAAAAAAAATAAGTTTTCATTTCTAAATAACAGAGGTGTTAAAAATAATTATTTAGAATTCATAAAAAAACCTGTTGGTTGCATTAATTCTTTAAATGTACAAAATATATATAATAATATAATTAAGGATATTGATTTATGAGAGGAAAGTTAGAAACTATTGTTGGGGCAATGTTTGCAGGTAAGACTAGTGAGCTTCTTAAAAGAATTTTATGGGCAAAGCATCAAAATAAAAAAATAATAGTTCTAAAACCAATTATTGATAACAGATACTCTCAAGAAAAAATTATTACACACAACGATCTAAGTCACGAATGTTTTTCAATGAAAGACTGGCAACACGTCAAAGATAATTTTAAATTCGAAAAAAAATCAGTTGATGTAATTTTTTTGGATGAAATTCAATTTATGAATACAGATGAGACACTTAAGAATGTTGAAACAATCTTAAACAATGAAATAGATGTTGTTGCAGCAGGATTAGATCAAGATTCTAGAGGCAGACCATGGGAAACATCATCCATGTTATTAGGTTTATCTGATAAAATTATAAAAATATATGGTTTTTGTAACGTGTGTGGGATGGAAGCAACTAAGACTTATCGTAAAAGAGAAGGTGGCGGAAGAACACAAGTTGGTGCAGCAGATATTTATGAACCAAGATGTTTAAAACATTGGGATGCGAGGTAGCTATTTATTAAGTCTATTTTTTATTAAATTTTCAACAACACTTGGATCCGCAAGAGTAGTTATGTCTCCTAATTGATCATGTTCATTTGCAGCAATTTTTCTTAATATTCTTCTCATAATTTTTCCTGACCTAGTTTTTGGCAGTCCATTTGAGAAATGCACAAAGTCAGGAGTGGCTATAGGTCCAATTTTTGATCTAATAGTATTTATTAGTTCTTTTCTTAAATTATCATCCACTTTTTTCCCTGCTATAAGAGAGACATAGCAATATAATCCATTACCTTTAATTTCATGAGGATAACCTACAACTGCTGCCTCTGAAACATCAGGGTGAGAAACAAAAGCACTCTCAATTTCAGCAGTTCCAAGGTTGTGTCCTGAAACGATTATAACATCGTCAACCCTTCCAGTTATCCAATAATATCCATCACTGTCTCTTTTACAGCCATCACCAGTAAAATATTTTCCATCAAATTGAGAAAAATAAGTTTTAATAAACCTATCATGATCTCCATAAACACTTCTCATTTGACCAGGCCATGAATCTTTTAAACATAGCATTCCCTCTGCTTCTCCTGATTGCTCTTTGCCATCTTTGTCTAATATACATGGTTGAATTCCATAAAAGGGTTTTGATGCTGAACCTGGTTTAAGATCTATCGCTCCTGTTTGAGGAGAAATTAATATTCCACCTGTTTCAGTTTGCCACCAAGTATCAACTATTGGACATCTGGAGTCTCCAGGAATTTCATAGTACCATTTCCAGGCTTCAGGATTAATTGGTTCACCAACTGAACCAAGTAGTCTTAAAGATGATCTGCTTGTTTTCTTAACATGGTCGTCCCCCTCTCTCATTAATGCTCTAATAGCAGTAGGAGCTGTGTAAAAAATATTTACCTTATGTTTATCAATAATCTCCCAAAATCGAGAAAAAGTTGGATAATTTGGAATCCCCTCAAACATTATTGTAGTAGCCCCATTTGAAAGAGGTCCATAAATTATATAACTATGTCCAGTTATCCATCCTATATCAGCTGTACACCAATAGATATCATTCTTATTATAATTAAAAATGTATTCATGAGTCATTGAAGCATAAACAAGATAACCCCCTGTTGTATGAAGTACACCCTTAGGTTTACCAGTAGAGCCGGATGTATATAAAATAAACAATGGATCTTCAGCATTCATTTCTTCAGGCGGACAAATATCATTCACATCAGATATTAGATCATCAAGATAAATATCACGTGGAGTTAACATATTAATTTCTTTTTTAGTGTAACTAACAACTAAGCACTTTTTTACATTTTTACATGACTCCAGTGCTTTATCAGTAATTTCTTTAAGTGGAATTTTTTTTCCACCACGAATTCCTTCATCAGCTGTTATGATATATTCAGAATTACAGTCTTTAATTCTATCAGCTATTGAATCTGATGAAAACCCTCCAAATATTATTGAATGTATTGCTCCTATTCTAGAACAAGCAAGCATTACATACGCAAGCTCTGGAATCATTGTAAGATAAATTGTTACTCTATCACCTTTTTTTATACCTGCTTTTTTTAAGGCGTTTGCAGTTTTACAAACTTTGTATAAAAGCTTTTTGTAAGAAATTTTTTCTACATTATTTGGATCATCTCCCTCCCAAATAATAGCGATCTTTTCCGGACTTATTTTTGCATGTCTATCTATGCAGTTATAGGAAGCATTTGTTGTTCCATCATGATACCATTTAATTTTAACATCTTTGTTGCTATAATTAACATCCTTAATTTTAGTATAAGGCTTAAACCAGTCTATTCGTTTTCCATGTTTTGACCAAAAATTTTCATTATTGGAAATTGACTCCTCATACATTTTCTCGTATTCTTCTTTATCTACTTTTGAGTCCTTAATCCAATTTTCATTAATTTTATATATATTGTCCATAATTTAATTAATTACTCATAACCAAATTTATTCATAAAATCTCTAAATTTATTTTCTATTTTTTTAATTTGTTGTTCATTTAATTCTTTTTTCCATTGATTTTTTTCACCTTTACGAAAAAAAGGCCCAGCATTTGCCTCAGAAAAACCAACCTCTCTTTCTATATTTTGTAAGTTTTTAAAACTAGTTGATTTTATAATATTACTAATTTTTTCTTGTTTGTTTTTAAATTCAATTTTAAAATTATCATAAAAAAATTTTATTATTTGCTCTACCGTTTTTTCTTTATAATAAATTATATCCTCATATTTTAAAATTAAACTAGGAACATTTAAGCTATTTTCTGTCCATGATAAAACATGCTCATCCCAAGATGATACAAAAGTTTTTGGTTTGATATTTGCTGGTAAATTAGATTTTGATTGAGCCCACTCTATACATGAATTAAAGTTTATTAAAAAATTTATTGAGTCATCCAAACTTATATCCGCATGCTTTGACCAGGAAATAACAATATCCCTTGGATCTCTTATAATGTAAATATAACCCGCAGTATTTTGATAGTTAGTAAACCAGTTATTAAACATTGAAACAAAACAAGAGTGAGACTTCATAAACCCAAAGCCATTTTTAATTTTTAAGTTTTCTTTTTTTTGTAAGAATAACCAATATTTTGATAATATTTTAAGTTGATCGGTTTTTAAAAAATCATCCATGTTGACATCTCTAATGCAATTAAGTCTTTTTCTGGTTTCAAATTGACTAGAATGCTCTAATTGTTGAAAATTAAACAATCCATCATTAGAAAAAAAAAGAGCACTAACAATTGCTCTTACTAATGTATTACCACTTTTGGGATAAGAAGAGATCCAAAAAATATGTTTAGACATTTGATTTTAAGTTTGATCTTATTAGTTTAAAAATATTAATAATTAATTTTTTTATCATTGATTACTAATTTTTATAATTTCATCCCATTCACTTTTTTTAATTGGCATTACAGATAATCTACTTTGTTTTACCAGCGCTATATTTTTTAATTTTATATTAGATTTTATTTCTTCAAGTGTTACTGGCCTTTTCAGTTTTTTAAATGCTTTTACATTCACAGCAACAAATTTTTTTTTATCATCTGTTGGATCTGGATAGTTTTCTTTTACCACTTCCACAATTCCTACAACAGATTTTTCTAAAACAGAATGATAAAAAAAACATAGATCTTTTTTTTTCATTTTAATAAGGTTATTTCTTGCTTGATAATTTCTTACACCATCCCACATATCAGTTTTGCTCTTAACCTGATCATTCCATGACCAAGTAGATGGCTCTGACTTTAATAACCAATAATTTATTTTCATAAATTAATAATATAAAGTATTTTTAGGTTAAGATACAATAGTTTAAATGCTTAGTCTTGGATCAGCATTGAAACTGATATTTGAGTGATTTTTTATATTCTTATTTAAACATGACCATGCAATCATTGCAGCATTGTCTGACATCATTTCCTTTTTTGGAAAAAAAGTAAAAATATTTTTTGTTTCTAAAAATTTTATAATTTTAGTTCTTATATAGAGATTATTAGATACCCCCCCAACAACAGAAAGAGAATTTATTTTTTTATAATTATTTTCTAAATTTATTAGAGTTTTATTAATTTTATCAATTAATATTTTTGAAATACATAACTGAAAAGAAGCACATATATCTCTAACAAAAACTTCATTAATTTCATTTTTTTTTACAATAAGATTAATTGCTGTTTTAAGACCTGAAAAAGAAAAATTTAAATTATTTTCTTTTAATAATGGAGTGGGTAGATCATAAACATTTTCATTTCCTTCAATTGCTTTTTTTTCAATTAGTGGACCACCAGGATATGAAAGTCCTAATAACTTTCCTACTTTATCAAAAGTTTCACCGACTGCATCATCAATAGTTTCACCTAAAAGTTTTATTTCATTATTTGATTCAACCAAATATATTTGCGTATGACCACCTGTTAACACAAGACATATATGTGGAAAACTCATTTCATTGTTATATGTTGGAGACAATACATGACCTTCAATATGGTTGATTGGAACAAAAGGTTTATTTAATCCTATAGCTAGACCTTTTGCAAAATTTGAACCTATGAGTAAAGGGCCAATTAATCCTGGGCCACAAGTTGCAGCAAAAACATCAATATCTGATAGTTTTTTATTTGATTTAAATAATGCCTTATTTGTTATTTCTTGAATTATTTCTAAATGAGCTCTTGAAGCTAATTCTGGCACAACCCCCCCATGTTTTTTATGAATTTCTTGAGAGAAAACAATATGACTATAAATATTCTTATTATCGTCCATTATGCAAATTGAAGTTTCATCACAAGATGTTTCTACGGCAAAAACAAGCATATTTTTTTTGTTAATAAAATTCTTCTGTTAAACAACAAGCTAATAATGATAAAAAGTATATGTGAATAAAATTTTTCAAAATTTATATTTGTTTTCAAAATTATCATTCGTATTCATTTTATTCATTATATTATTTATTTTAATATATTTATTTTATAAAAGTTATACATTAATTCCAGAAGAAAATACCACAAATAAAATTCAAAATGATGAATTATTAGAGTCTATAAATTTAAATTCATCAAAAATTGTATCTATAGAAAAACTTATTAATAATACTAATTCAAAACTCGAAAATATGGAGAATTTGATCAAAGCTTTTGATACAAACAATAAAGAACAAAATAATGATCAACTGAATAAAACCATTGATAAAATAAATAATGAGTTAAACAAAATTAATTTAGAATTAAACAAATTAATTAATAATAATGAATTGGATATCACAAAAAAAAATTTAGATGAAAATATAAACGTTAATAAAAGAAGCGCGATTGAACTTATATTAATAAAGTTTGAAAGTGGTAGTGATTTTTCTAATGAATTAAATCTTCTTAGCGAAATTGTTGGTATTGATAAAAATCATTTAATAGAAAAGCTTTTTTTATTAAATGATAAACAATATAATGGGAAAGAAAGTCTTTTATTAAGTTTTAAGGAAGATACTAATAATTTTATATCTGATAATTTTTTAGGCGATAATTCATTAATTAGAGGTTTATTGCCGTATATAAAATTAGAACCTTCAAATAAAAATGAGTTACAAAATGAGAAATTAATTATTATAAACAATGCTTTTATTGAAATTGAAAATAGTAATTATGAAAAATCATTCAAGCTTTTAGAGACAATTGATGACAAAAATAATTATTATAATTTAACATTACAACAACTAGATCTAGCTATTAAATTTAACAACGCAATAAAAAAATTATAACAAATGATCAGACTTATATTCTTTCTTGTTCAACTTTTCTTATTAATATTTCTAGTAGCTTTTTTATCTTCTAATTCATTTATTATATCCTTTGATGTTAAAGAGATAAAGTATACCTTTTCCTCTAATCTTCTTTTAGCATTTTTAATATCTGCCGTATTAGTATTATTTATTATTCAATTATTATATTTTAAATCGCTCTATAAATTGCAAAAATATTTTATTTTAAAAAATAATGAAAAAATTCACAGAGGATATAATTTTTTTGTTCAGGCTATGATTGCTTTAGCAAATAAAGATAAAAAAAGTGCAATTATTGCAAATAATAAAATGAAAAAACTTATTAAGGATAATAAAGAATTATCTTTTTTACTAAACACTGAAATTTTAAAAATAGAAAATAAACAAGAAGAGCTTTCAATTCTTTATCAAGAAATGATTAAGAATAAAAACACAGAAGCATTAGGATACAAGGGCCTAATGGAAGAAAATATTAAAAAACAAGATTATCACCATGCATTTATTTATGGTGAAAAACTTTTTAAAATTAATCCTTATATTGATAAGTTATACGAAACTTTAATATCTATAATATCTAAAACCAGAAATTGGAATCAGCTTATTTTTCTTACAAAGGAAGCCCATAATAAACAAATTATAAATTTAAAAACTTATAATCAAAATATATCTATTGGTTATTATGAGATAAGTAAAATTAAATTTCAGACCGATTCAAATGAATCTTTAAATCTAATATTAAAGGCGATTAAATTACATGACTCCTTCCCACCTTTTATAAAACTTCATTTAGAAATATTATTATTCAGAAATGAAATTTCAAAGCTTAAAAAAATATTAAGAAAATACTGGAATGTTAATCCTAGTGCTTCTTTAAGAAGGATAATTGCTGAATTTTTAAAGAAAAATAAAATAGATACTCTAAGTGAAGTAAAGAATATTATATCAGGTAATTTGAGCAACAACGAATCAAAAAAACTTCTGTTGGAGTTTGCTATTCTAAATTCAGAATGGGATTTAGCAAGAAAAACTGCAATAGGTTTATTTGAACATCAACCTGATAGGGAAACATGTATTTTTATGGCTTCTTTGGAATTAGGTGAATTAAATGATAAACAAAAAAGTGATGCGTGGTTATTAAGAGCAGATAATGCAAAATTAGACGAAATATGGATTTGTAAGATTTCAAATCTATCACAATCTAATTGGAATTCTGTTGCAAATTCGGGACACTTCAATTCACTTGAATGGATGCGTCCAAAAATGCTAAAAACTTTAGAAGAAATATATGAGTAATTTAAGTATTTATATTGGATATGACTCAAAAGAAGATATTGCTTATAGAGTATGTAAATATTCTATCTTAAAACGTTCAACTAAAGATTTAAGAGTTATGTCCTTAAAACTATATGAATTAATAACAAAAAAATTTTATTTTAGAAGTGTTGACCCATTAGCATCTACTGAATTTACATATTCTCGTTTTTTAGTTCCAGCTTTAAACAACTTTAAAGGATGGGCTTTGTTTTGTGATTGTGACTTTATTTTTTTTGAGGATATATCTAAAATTTTAGATAATATTGATGAAACTAAAGCAGTATATTGTGTACAGCATGACTATACTCCAAAAGAGAAGCATAAAATGGACGGTCAAAAACAAACTATCTATCCAAGAAAAAATTGGTCAAGTTTAATATTATTTAATTGTGCCCATCCAAGTAACAAGAAATTAACCATAGATTTAGTTAATTCAGAAACTGGTTCTTATCTGCACCAGTTTAAATGGTTAAATGATGAAGAAATTGGTATATTAGATGAAAGATGGAATTGGCTAGAGGGGTGGACATCTAATCATAATAACAAAAAACCTTTTGCTGTTCATTATACAAGAGGTGGGCCTTGGTTTGATGAATGGCAAGATGTTGAGTTTGCAAATGAGTGGATTTCTGAAAAAGATGAATATTTACTAAAAAAGTTTAAATAAGTTTAGAATAAATTTTTTCTTTTAATAATTTTTTATTTTTTAATAATTTACTTTCGATAATCTCTATACTTGAATACCATGGAGTATTGTTAGAGCTCTGATTCCAATAATGAAAAGAAGCTTGGTTAAAAGGTTTTATAAGAAGGGTTTTTATACCAAGTGATCCAGCAAGATGAGCTGTGCTATTACTAACAGTTATAAATAAATCTAAGTTTTTTAAAAGACTGCCAATAAGAACAAAATCATTAAAAAGATCTATATGTTTTAAAGTTATAATTTCTATATTTTGATTTTTTTTAAATTGCTTTAACTCTTCCATTACATTCCCATATTGAAGATTAAAAAAATCAATATTTTCAATTTCAAAGAGATTAATTAATTTTTCTAAAGATAAAGATTTTTGATTTGAATACATATTATTAAAACTTTTCCATGAAACACCGACTTTAAATTTTTTGCTATAACTCTGTAATTGTTTTTTAGTTTGTCGAACTATATTTTCATTAATGTTTAAATAATTTTTTTTTGGGAAATCTTTTATATCTCTTCTAAAATAATAACCTAAGCTTCCTGCATATAAAATCTGATCAATTTTTTTTAGCTTATTTTTATCATGAGAGTAATATCCTAATTTAACAAAATTGTTTGAATACTTATTTCCAAAAGAATTAACAAATAAACTAATTAATCTTTCATCCATTTCAATAATAACATTATCAAATGTTTCAATAACTGATTTATACATTGTGCCATACAATAGTTCATCCCCAACCCCTTGTTCTCTTATAATTAAAAGCTTTTTATCTGGATTGATCTTTTTTTTATTTAAAAGTTTCTTTTTAATAAGATTATAAGATTCATTTTTTTGAACAAAATCTTTGAGACCTAGTCGTCCATCAAAAAACTCCCAAGCCTTTTGAAAATTTTGCTCTTTTAAATAAATTAACGATAAAGTTTTTTTTGTAGAGTCTGAGTTATTTATTTTAAGTGATTTTTTAGAAAATTGTTTCGCCAATTCTAAATTATCTAAACTCATGTAGGCTTTTGATAAATTATTTAAAATAGTTGGTTCATTAGGTTTATGCTTTAGTGCAATCAAAAAATATTCTTTTGCCTTTATTGAATTATTTGTTTCAAGATAAAAACCTGCTAAATTATTTATAGTTTGATAAGATTTTGGGTTAATTTTATATGCTTTTAAATAATTTTTTTCAGCCTCATCTAATTTCCATTCTTCATAATTTAATTTTGCTAAAGAATTTAACAGAGGAATATTTTTATTATCAATTAAAAGGCCTTTTAAAAAATACTCTTTACTCAATAAAAATTCTTTTTCTTCAAGATAACATAAACCAATTAAATTAAATGCTTTTAAGTTATTTTTTAATTTCTCTAAAATTTTTAAACATATTTTTTTAGACTCTTCATAATTTTTTAATTTTAAATAAATGTATGCTTTGTCTAACCATACATCTGTTAAATTATTATTTATATTTAAAATATTTTCTATTAATTTAATTGAGTCAATATAATTTTTTTCTTTCAATAAAATGTTGTATAGGTTGAGTTTTGAATTAAAATTATTGTAATTTTTAATAAGATAAAAATAACTCTTCTTTGCTTTTTCCTTAAATCCTTGACTTTGTTCCATGAACGCAAGATTAAATTTAAGTTTTTCATTATTTGGATATTTGAGTGAAATTTTTTTTAGTTTTGTATATGCAATTTTTTTATTTCCATTTAGAAATTCATTAATTAAATTATTTATTTTTGATACTATTTCATTCATACATTATCTATAATCCCATTTGCTTTTTTGATAGTTTCCTGAATTGATTTATCAATTTTTAAAACAGTAACATTTTTATACCAAGGTATTAAATTTTTTTCATTGCTCCAATAAAAATAAGTAGATGACTTTTTTGGACAAATTATAATAGTTTTAATGCCCATTGAGGCAGCTAAGTGAGCAGTTGAATTACTTACAGTTAAAAAAACATCAAGATTTTTCAAGATACTCATAAGAGAATCTAAGTCATTAAAGAGATCTATTTTATCAAAAGTAAATAAATCCAAATTGTGATTTTGGGCAACTCTAATTTCATTTTTTATATTACCATATTGAACATTTATAATTTGTCTTTCGTTTAAAAATATACCTTTAAAATCAATTAAATTTAGAGATTTCAATTTTCCATATACAGAAACTACACTTTTCCATGATAAACCTACATTTATTTTTTTATCTTTAGATTTTAAAATTTTATTTATTTGATCAGTTTTTTTTACATCATCAATTAAATAAGAATTTTTAGGAAATGCATTTATTTCATTCCTAAAATACTCACACAGACTGCCATTAAAAATTATCTCATCAAATTTATCTAATTGTTTTTGCTTTCTGGAGTATGTTCCATCTGGAACAAAAACTTTTTTTAAAAAAGATCTTTCAAAAATCTTTAGTAGTCTTTCATCACATTCAATTTTAATATTTTTTCCCTCTGCAAGAAGATCACTGTACATAGAGCTGAACAGTATTTCTTCTCCTATACCCTGTTCTCTTAAAACAAGAATTTTTTTGTCAAAATTTTTAATTTTTTTATTTTTGGTATTTAAAATTTTATGAACAATTAACTTATTTTCATCTTTTTTAAAAAAATTACTAGTTATTAATCTTGATTTAAATAAAGGCCAAGCCTTCTTATACTGGTTTTTATATATGAATAAATATGCTAGGCTTAAGTCTAGTGATGGAAAAAAACCATTATTTTGTGTTGCTTTGATGTAATTTTTTTTACAATTTTCAAAATCTCTTAAACGAGCATAATTTATGGAAATGTTTGCATAAATTTCACTGCTTGCCCCACCATATTTTATAGCTAATTGATAGGCCTTATTAGCAAAAATATTTTTATCTTTAAGACTTAAATAATTGCCAATATTAACTAAAGTTTTTGGAAAAATCTTATTAATTTTATATGCTTTTTTAAATAAAATAAATGCTTTATCTAAATTTTCATAATCATAATAAATTTTTCCTAAGTTATTATAGCTGTCAACATTATTAGCATCTACTTTAATAGCTCTAATAAATAAGTTTTTTGATTTTTCCTTTAAGTCTGTGTTATAAAAAATCAATCCAAGAATATTTAGAGCAAAAGTATCTTTGCTTGAATTATTAATTATTTTTTCTAAAATATTTTTGGATTTATTGTAGTTCTTTTTTGTATATTCAATAAATCCAAGATCTCTATTAGCCTCATAATGATTATCATCTATTGCTAAAAGTTTAATTATGTATTTCTCAGCTTCTTTAATATTATTTGTTTTTATATATACAGAGTACAAAGTATGTAAATAAGTGATAGAATTCGATTTTTTTGATAATAAAAACTTTAGAGCTTTTTCAGATTCTTTTAGTTTGGAAATTTGAATACACATTTTAGCATATGTGTAAATATAATCTAAATCTTCAGGATTTTTTTTTAATAATTTTGCCAATTGATTAAAGGCATGGCTAGTTTTTCCTTTATTAAAATCATTCAGAATGATTTTTATTTGTTCGTCTTTAACTTTCATAAAAAAACCCAGTCTATCAAAGACTGGGTTGTATTTAAATTAAATTGATTAAATATTTTATCTTCTTTGTCCAAAAAGTTGTAATAGCAATATGAATAGATTTATAAAATCTAAATATAGTTTTAAAGCGCCCATAAGTGCTTTTTTAGAGCCAATTTCTTCACTATCACCACCATAGTACATGTTTTTTATGTTTTGAGTATCATATGCTGTCAAACCTACAAATACTAAAACTCCAATAACTGATATTACGAACTGCATAGCGCTACTTTGAACAAATATATTTACAACACTTGCAATAATAATTCCAATCAGCCCCATAAACAGAAAACCACCTAACTTAGTGAGGTCTCTTTTTGTGGTATAGCCGTATAAACTCATAGCCCCAAATGTACCTGCAGTAATGAAAAATACTCTTGCAATTGAAGTTTGGGTAAATTCAATAAAAACTGAAGCTAATGATAAACCCATTATGCTTGCAAATAACCAGAATGTTAATTGTGCTGATGATATAGACATCTTATTAATTCTTGCGCTTAAATAAAAAACAAAGCCTAACGGTGCTAGCATTACCACCCACTTAAGAGGTGAACCAAATAATAGTGCTCCAATCTGAGTTACTCCAATGATTTGACCCATGTCATTCGTGACTATCGAAGCTTTTCCAAAAAAATAAGCTATAAATCCTGTTAACATCAAACCTACAGTCATGTAATTATAGACTTTAAGCATGTAAGCCCTTAAGCCTTCATCAATTACTGCTTGATCTACAGTTTTACTAAACGATCTTTGATTAAAGTCTAAAGCCATATATTCTCCTTTTAATTATTACTAATATCGCTATAAATTATACAAATTCAAGGTATTTCTTTTAATTTATTATGAAGTATAGAAAATTAGGAACCACAGATTTAGATGTAAGTGTTATTTGTTTAGGTACAATGACATGGGGGGAGCAAAATACCCAAGTTGAAGCTTTTGAACAAATGAATTACTCATTTGAACGTGGAGTAAACTTTTTCGATACTGCAGAGTTATACGCAGTTATGCCAAGAAAAGAGACTTATGGAAAGACAGAAGAAATCATTGGAAATTGGTTTCAAGAAAAAAAAAATAGAGACAAAATTATTTTAGCATCAAAAATAGCATCAAAATCAGATGGACTAAACTGGATTAGAAAAGGCTCAAAATTTCTTGGATTTGACAAACAAAATATGAGTCAAGCAATAGATAATAGTTTAAAAAGATTAAAAACAGATTATATTGATTTATACCAATTACATTGGCCCGAACGCAAAGTTCCACTTTTTGGAAAACTTGATTTTGAATATGATCCAGAGGATACTGATTGGACTCCATTAGAAGAAGTTTTACATAATCTTGAGTCATTTATTAAGCAAGGCAAAATAAGGCATATCGGTTTATCAAATGAAACTCCATGGGGAATGATGAAATTTTTACAAATAGCAAAAGAGAAAAATTTACCAAGAATGGCTTCAATACAAAATGTTTACAGTTTAGTTAACAGAGTATTTGATATTGCAAACTCCGAAGTTTCTCTAAGAGAAAAATGTGGATTACTTGCATATTCCCCTTTAGCTGGTGGAAGATTAAGTGGAAAGTATATAACCAATAAACATCCAGAAAAAGCGAGATATACTATATGGCCGCAACGTTTTTCTAGGCATCATACTAAGCGTGGAGAAATAGCTATTGAAAGATATGTAATCCTAGCAAAAAAATATGGTATTGCTCCCTCAACCTTTGCTAATGCGTTTGTAAATGATAGACCTTTTGTGACTAGCAATATAATTGGAGCAACTAATATGAAACAATTAAAAGAAAATATAGATAGTATTGAAATTTCTTTATCAAACGAAACCCTAAAAGAAATTCAAGATATTCATTTGAGTGATCCAAATCCTTGTGTGTAATAAAAATTGGAAAAAAATTACTTAATTTTTACAAATAAAAAAACTTGCAGAAGATTAGTTTTTTATCCTGTAGCAAAAAATGCAAACACATCAGCAAAATTTTTTTTAGCAAAACATTTAGGCATAGAAGAAAAATTTTATTTTTTAGAAGATAAGATACCAAGATTCAAATTGAATAAAGAATTACTTAAAAATTATAAAAAGAAATACAACATAATTGATTTTTTGCCACCTTATTCACGATTTGAAAAATTAGATGTAGAAGAAAGAGCATGTTTGATTAGAGATCCATTAAAAAGATTTATTTCTGCTTATAAAAATAGAGTTTTATTTCATAAAGATAAAAATTTTCATAATCACTCAGTTAATCAAATACTTGAAAAATTAGAAAATGGTCTATTCGAAAACAAGCATTTCCTTCCACAAACATATTGGCTTGGTAATGATCTTGAATATTTTACTATAAAAGCAAATGTTGAAAATTTAGAGCCTTTTGTGAAATCTATAAATAATTTTTTTTCTAACAATTTAAATTTTCCAAGAATGCAAACTGGTGGTCAAAAAAATGATTTACACCTAAATCAAGATCAAAAGACCAAGATAAAAAAAATATATTCTGAAGATTATGATTTGGTAAGTAATTATATCTGATATAATAAAGTTTGAATGAAAAATGAATATATACCAACAATAAAAATAAAGTCAGAAAATGATGAGCAAGAAATAAGTGGTACATGGTTTAGAGGAAAAACATGTAATTTTTATCCATCCAAAAAACAATATGAACAAAATGATTTTTTCAAAAATTTTATATTAAAGGGTCATACACCTGAGAAACCTTTTATAGATAAAGAAAAAAAAATTATCGCTTTTGGTAGCTGTTTTGCATCTCATGTATCCAAATATTTAATAAATAAAAGATATTCAGTATTTGATAAAAGGCTTGGACATAACCAGCATATCATAAGGTATGGAGAAGGTATGGCTAATACATTTACAGTCTTAGAGCAATTACTGTGGGCCTTTGAAAATAAAAATATAGAAAAAAACACTTGGTATTATTCTCCGAAGATCAGTGAAACAAACGATGATCTAATGAGAGAAGAAACTCTTAGAGCTCTAAAAATGGTAGATGTTTTTATAATTACTGTTGGTTTATCAGAGGTTTGGTTCAACAAAGTTAATAATCAAGTTTTTTGGAAAGCTATACCTGCTTCAGAATATGATGAACGTAAGCATGGTTTTAGAGTTTCTTCAGTTGATGAAAATACAAGAAATTTAAAAGAAATTTATTTAATTATAAAAAAACATTTACCATTGGCAAAAGTTATTTTCACATTATCCCCCATCCCACTAGTTGCAACTTTTAGAGACCAATCATGTATAACAGCTAATTCAATATCAAAATCTATACTTAGAGTTTCCTTAGATAATATATTAAATGAATACAAAAAAAATCAGGATATATACTATTTTCCCTCATACGAAATTGTCAATCAATTTTTTAATGATCCGTTTAAAGATGATAACAGGCATTTAAAAGATGAATATATTATTAAAATTATGCAATTATTTGAAAAAAATTTTTGCATTCATTAAGTCTATATAAAGTTTATAAATTATGAAGACCTGGCACCTCATTAAGATATATAGAGGGCTTTGTATTATCACTAGCCCTTCTTTTAAAACCTTCTTTTTGTAAAAATAGTTTACAAAGCTCCCAAATTATTTTTAAATTTATTTTTTCTTTAAAATCATTTCTAACTTTTTTTGTATTCCAACAATTTTCACTAAATTCTTTTTGGTTAATAATTTCGCTTATAATAATTTTTTTATCAGATTCTTGAATAGTCTTATCTTTAGGTAATCCTTGTTTAAAATTCTGATTTAAAATATAGTCAGGTAAATGATCTTTGAAGGCATCTTTTAATATTGATTTAATTCTACCGTTATTTAATTTTTTTTCAATTGGAACCGACAACAAGTAAAGGTAAACATTTTTATCTAAAAAAGGAGACCTAACTTCAACTGAATTTGCCATTCCTGCTTTATTCCATTTGTGGGTAAAATACTGGAGAAAACCTCCATGAGTCTTAAAGAAAATAAATTGAAAATCTAAAGGGAAGTTAGAGAGCTCTTCAAAATAATCTGATATTATAAAATCTTGTTCATTAATTCTTTTTAAGTCATAATCTACATAATCATTCAAATTATTTTTTAGTGAAATCAAATTACTAAAATTAAAACTCGCTTTTCTATTTTTCTTAGAAAAATTTTCAAATAAACCATCAATTGCTTTTATGTTTTTTTCATTTTTAAAATTGTAATTTAATTGATTTATATCAACAATATTATTATAAAATTTTAGTGATAGCATTGGTATATCACTTATCATTCCGGAAAATTCATCTGCCCCATGTCCATCAATACTAACATGAATACCGAGTTTTTTTTGTTCTCTATATAAATCTAACTGCTTATTATATTCATCAGTAATTTCTAATTGACTTAGAAGATTTATTAAATGATCTACATCAACAGGCATTGTTGAATTAAAAAAATTATAATTTTTTTCGTGAAGTTCTGATAATTCAATAGCCTCTTTAAAAGTCAAATTGCCTTCATAGTTAACTATTGTGGGATTCAAATCTACCTGTTTGCTTAAATTTTCATTGTGCTCAATTAAATTTAAAATTGAAAAAATTATTGATGAATCCAGACCTCCACTCAATGATGTACCAACCTTTATATCTGCATTAAGTCTTAAATGAGTTGCGTTATATAATCTTTCAAAAATCTCTTCTTGGTTTTGTTTGTAACTGGGGTTTATTGAAACAAGATTACTAAAAACATTAAACCAATTTACACGCTCTATCTTATTATTATTCAGATTAACCTTAAGATAATTACCTGGTTTTAGTTGAAAAACATTTTTAAATTTAGAGCCGTGAAATGCACTTACAGTAAGCGCACTTAAGCCTAAAAAATCATTATCAAATTCTAAATCATGAATTCCTTGTAGTCCTTTTATTTCTGATGAAAAAGAAATTAGTTTTTCATCTTGGTGAATATATAAAGGCAAGGAGCCAATTTGATCTTTTGCAATAATAAATTTTCTTTCTAATTTATCTAAAATTCCAATAACCCAATCTCCATTAAATTTTTTAAAACATTCAACCCCCCACTCTTTAAAAGAATTTAAACAAACTTCAGTATCTGTGTTAGAATAAAACCTGTGACCTTTCTCTGTTAAAATTTTTTTAATCTCTGCATAATTATAAATTTCTCCATTAAAAATAATAACATATCTATCATCATTACTCATCGGCTGCCTTCCAAGATTTCTTGGATCAAGAACAGAAAGTCTTACATGAGATAACAATATATTTTCAAATTCAATAAAACCTGCTTGATCAGGACCTCTATGTGAAATTATTTTAGTCATTTTTGTAAGTTTATCTTTTAAAGATAAATCTTTTATTTTATTTTTTACAATTATCCCTGATAAACCACACATTTATAAACCTATTTTATTTAACAATCTTTCCACTTCTCTTTCATATGATTTATCCCAAAGCAGAACATTGCACAATGCGTAATAGAGCTGATATACATTTTCATAACTCAAATATTTTTTATCAATTGTGATATATTCGTTATATTTACTTAAAAAATCATCATCTACAAACTGAGGCTTGAACCATCTTAAATAAGCTATCTCTAACTCGTTATGACCAAAAAACGAACCTGGATCTATAAAAGATACGAATTTGCCATTATTAAATAATATATTTCCTTCCCATAGATCACCATGAAGTAGTAAAGGTTTTGGATTATTGGGAATGAAATTATTAATATTTTTTATAAGTTTCTCAATTTTAAAAGCAGTGTTTAAATTTAATAAATTTTTTTTATTTGCAAGATCAAATATGAAGTTAAGTCTTGTTTCTCCATAAAAATTTGCCCAATTACTATTAGGTTTATTAGAGTGAATTACCCCTCCTATTTGAGTATCAAAATCAAAACCATATAAATTATTTTCAATTGAATGAATTTTTATAATATTTTGTAATAGATCTTTATTTGTTTGATTTGGTTTTAATGCATTATTTTGAATAAACTCTGTAATAAGATAAAAATTATTATTAAAAATAACTTTTGGAAAAATATTCAGTTTTTTTTGAGTAAAGTAATTTAAATTTTTATATTCAGAAATAATTGCATCAGACTTAGGGTCTTTTTTTGAATAAAACTTACAAATTAATATTTTTTTATTTGATAAATATATTTTTATACAATTAATCCCAAAAGATCCGGATATAAAATCATGTTTTAGAATTTTATTCTTTAAATGATAAGAAATTTCATTAATGTCTTTTAAATCAATCATTTAATGTTTAAAAATATTAATCTACAATACATATTTTCATATTCTGGAACAATTCCATATTTATTTATATTACTTGATAAGTTATTTTTTCATTTAATTGATCTAGTGATTATTAGACAGTTTGCAATTTATTATTCAGTAATTATTATTGTTTTTATTGGTTCAATTAATTGGAATCTTAAGAAAAATTTGTCAAATGTTTTAGTTTTTCACGGGTTATTCCCAAGTGTTTTTGGAATGATAATTGTTATCATGACACTATTTTCAATTTCAAATTTAGTAATTTTTTTCTTATTAATTAATTTTATATTTTTGCAACTCATTATAGATTATTTATTGATTTATAAAACCAATGATTATAAATTTATTTTTTTTAAAGTTAGGCTGCCTCTTACTTTTATAATTGTTTTTCTCTTATTGATTATTTTAAAATAGTTTTAGTTTTGCCAATGCTTAATTTTGCATGATTGGTAATATCAAAGTTTCCATAATATAGAAATTTTTTAAGTTGAATATTGTCTAGTAAATTAAATTTTTTTGATAATTCATACATTACTGATTTCAACGCTCTTTCATTTCCATCCTCAATTTTTATGACACCAGTTATGCCTTTTGTTAAATGACAAAATAAAAAAACACCCTCTGCACCACCTTTACAAAAAATTTGACCTTTTGATATTTTTATAAGATTGCTATCTAAATTAAGTGTTCCTCCAATATATTTTGGATTTTCTATTATACTTTTTATTAATAATTGTACTTCACTATTAAATTTAAATTTTGAGTTGAAGCTTTTGTACAAATTAATAAGGGCATTTTGTATATCTTTGATTTTAAAAGCATATTGAGGAGCGCTACAGCCGTCAATTCCAAAATTTGATTTTAAAATTTTAGTTTCAGTAAAATTTTCAAAAATATTTCTTATATTTCTTTGATGTTTATGATTAAAATCTAAATAATCTTCAGTACTATAACCCTCTGCTAAACACGCAGATAACATACCAAGATGTTTTCCTGAACAGTTGTTGTGAATTTGGTTTGGTTTTTTTCCAGAAACAAAAAGATTTTCAGATGATTTTTTATCAAGAGGATTATGTATCCCACATCTAAGTTTGTTTTTTTTAATTTTTATCTTTTGCAACCAAGATTCTATTTCTTTAGCATGAAACCATTCTGCGCAGTGGGATGAACATGATAATGCAATCTGCTTATTGTTAAGTTGAAATTTTTCAATAGCTTTGGAATATGCAAAGGGAATTGCCTGAAAAACTTTAATAGAAGATCTTGGGAATATATAGTCGTTTTCATTATTTGTAGAATAAATTTTTTCACCATTAATCTTTTGAATTAAACATTTAACACGATGAGTGCTTTCGATAATTTTTCCTCTGTAAAGATGAGTTATGATTTTGCTCATTAATTTATTATAGAGCAAAAAAATTATAATTACTTAAAAAATGATTTAATAAATGTAAATAAATTTAAGATTGATCCCAACCTCCCAAAGAACACAACATCATTCTCTGTTATTGATAAGCAGATACACCCCTCATTTTTAGAAGAAGTAGGATTGTGTCTAATTTGTTGATCATTTATTTGTAAATCGCCTTTTTTGTATTCTCCATATTCATCACAAAAACTTCCATCTAAAACCAATATATATTCTTTTCCATTATGTGAGTGGAGGGGGACTGATATGCCAGGATCCATTTTTATAAGTTTTATATCATCCCTGTCTTTTACTGGTAGAGAGAACTCCTTGAAGCCCTTGTAAACAGGCTTCCAAGTTAAATCATCCAAATTACCAACAACTTTTGTTAAAGGGTCGTCCTGTTCTAATTTTTGATTAGATATATTGTGATTAACATTCTCTTCTTTTATACAATCTTTAAAATTTAATTTTTTAGTCGGAATATCTTCTAGATTCATAAGAGAGTCGGCTAAAAAGTTATCAAAAATTGAAGCTTTTTTTGCAGCTATACTATTTAAATACAGATACATTGAAACGAAAAGTGATTTGGCCTCACCTAATTTACCACTAGAATAGTCAAATATTAATTCGTTTTTTTGTACTGTAGTATTCATTTTAAAAATTTTTGCAACTTACTTAAAATTGCTCTTATTCTAGACTTAACTGTGCCTAACGGAATTTCAAGCTCTTCAGCAATTTTTTTATGGCTTTTTTGCTCAAAAAAACTCATTTTTATCAATTTTTGCTGATTTTCATCTAATTCTTCTTTGATTTTATTAACTGACGACTCAATCTCATAATCATTTACTTGATTGTTTTCATACATAAAAAGACGAATATCTTGCTCATTCAAGTAATTTCTTTCGTTTTTTCTATGCAGATCGATCTTTTTGTTTCTTGCAATAGTAAAAGCCCATGTCGTAAATTTAGATTTACTATCATTAAATAAATTTGCTTTTAACCAAATAGTACTTAAAACTTCTTGAGTTAATTCTTCAGACTGTTCAATATTATGGGTATTTTTTATGAAATATGCATTGATTTTAGGGGCCATGAAATCAAAGATCTTAGAAAAAGCCCCGACATCTCTATTGTTAGAAATCTTTTTCATCAAATATATTAACTCGTTGTTTTCCATCGTAATTTTTTATAAATCTTAAACTTTAATCCTTTTATAGAATGGTATAATAACAAATTAACACATTTATTCATGAAAAAAAAATTACTAATTTTTAATATATTTATACTTTTAGCTTTTATAACTTTGCCTTCCTATTCATTAGAAAAAGGAAAATGGTCTTTTGTTAAAGATACTGACTGGTGTTATATAGGCTCGTTGCCTTTAAAATCTGATTTACCAGATAATAAAAAAAGAGGTGAAAACTACATACTGGTTTACAGAATTATTGGTAGTGACGAAAATATCATACAAATTGAGGCTGGCTATAAATACAATTTAGATGAAGAAATTATCGTTAAAATTGATAACTCTACTTTTAAATTTTACTCAACAGAAGACTCATCACAAACAGCTTGGACAGATGATGATAAGAAAGTAATTTATGCTATGAAGAAAGGGCTTGATCTTATATTAACTGGAAAATCTAGCAGAGGGACAGTTACAAATGATTCATATACTTTAAAAGGGTTTACAGCTGCAATAAATAAACTAAATAATGATTGTTAAAATGCCAAAAAAAATTGTTTTGGCTTATTCTGGAGGTTTGGACACAAGTGTAATTTTAAAATGGCTTCAAAGAGAATATAATTGTCCTGTAGTAACATTTACAGCTGATCTTGGTCAGGGAGAAGAGTTGGAGCCAGTTAAAGCCAAAGCTAAATCTCTAGGCGTTAAAGAAATATTCATTGAAGACCTCAAAGAAGAATTTACCAAAAATTATGTCTTTCCTATGTTCAGAGCAAACGCAATTTATGAAGGATCTTATTTTTTAGGAACTGCTATTGCTAGACCACTAATAGCTAAAAGACAAATTGAAATTGCTAAGGAAGTAGGTGCAGATGCTGTTGCACACGGGGCAACAGGCAAAGGCAATGATCAAGTGAGATTTGAACTTGGCTATTATGCAAACGACTCAAAAATTAGAGTCATTTCACCTTGGAGAGAGTGGGATTTAAATTCACGAATTGATTTAATAAATTTTGCTGAAAAATATCAAATAAATATTCCTAAAGATAAAAGGGGAGAAGCCCCATTTAGTACAGATGCTAATTTACTTCACACATCGTCTGAAGGAAAAATACTTGAAGATCCTTGGATAGAGGCACCTGAGTATGTCTATTCAAGAACCAAATCAATAAAAGACTCTAGAGGTGAACCTGAAGAAATTATAGTTTCTTTTGAAAGTGGCGATGCTTTTGCAATTAATCAAAAAAAAATGAAAGCACATGAATTATTATCTAAATTAAATGAATATGGATACAATCATGGAATTGGAAGAGAAGATATAGTTGAAAATAGATATGTTGGCATGAAATCAAGAGGAATTTACGAAACACCTGGAGGAACAATCTTAGCAAAAGCCCATCGAGCTATTGAAAGTATAACTTTGGATAGAGGTGAAGCTCACTTGAAAGATGAAATTATGCCAAAGTATGCTGAGACTATATACAATGGATATTGGTTTTCTTCAGAAAGATTAAGTATGCAAAGTTTAATAGACTCAACTCAAAAAAGAGTATCAGGAGATGTAAAACTTCAGCTTTACAAAGGTAATGTAATTGTAAAAGGCAGAAGATCGCCTTATAGTAAATACAATCAATCTCTTGTTTCATTTGATGATATTGGAGATTATAATCAAAAAGATGCTGAAGGTTTTATAAAAATTAATTCATTAAGATTAAAAAAATAAATAAAAATGGGATTTGGTGATGATCTTATGATTACTGCATTTGCAGAGTTAGAGAAAAAAAAACACCCAGAAAAACAACTAGTAATTGGAAATTTAGAAGAAAAAAAAATGTATCATTCAATTATATATAATAATAATCCCAATATTTGTCCTATTGGAGAAATTGACAGAAATAAACCCATACATTTTATTAACTACCATGAGAGAAACAGACCTTATATAGATTATACAAAAAGTAATAATCAAAATTGGTCTTGGAATACTTTTTTTAGTCCAACACCTGGAAAATTATACTTCACAAAAGATGAAATTTCTAATGCGCATAGTTTATTAAATCAGGCTAAAGAATATTGGAATAAAAAAAATTCCCATAAATATAAAGGAATAATTTTTTTTGAGTCAACTTCAACTAAAACAACAAAAGATTTTTATTATTATAAAATGAAAAATAAAGATTGGGGTTTTGAAAATTGGAAACAATTAATACTAAGATTAAAAGATGATTTTCTTTTAATACAATCTATTCATGAAAACAGCATTGAATTTGAAAATGTATTCTATGCTAGTGAAAAATTTGATTTTAGAACAGCCTGTGCATTAATTCAGTTTTGTGATTTATTCATAGGACCTGAGGGCGGTTTTGGCCATGCTGCTGCTGCACTCAGCAAAAAGGCAGTTCTTTATTTTGGTGGGTGGATTCACCCGAAAGTAACTGGTTATAGTTTTCATGAAAATATTTATTATGAGGATGTTAATTCACCATGTGGTTCAGTTGGTTATGAATGTAAACATTGTGAGGATGCAAGAAATGCTATATCAGTAGATTATTTTGAAAAAAAAATTTATTCAATCTTGGATAAAGATTAATTTTTTTGTGAATTTTTAAAGGCAATTGTTGTATTTCTTAATAAGCACGCAATTGTCATTGGTCCAACACCGCCTGGTACAGGTGTTATTGCTGATGCATTTTGTTTTGCTTCATCAAAATCAACATCCCCTACTAATTTATTTTTTATACCTTCTTCAGATTTAATCTCAATTCTGTTTATACCTACATCAATTACTACTGCTCCTTTTTTTATCCAACTTCCTTTAACAATCTTAGGCCTCCCAACAGCAGCAATAACAATGTCTGCTTTACTGCAAATGTTCTGAAGATCCTGAGTTTTTGAATGAGCTATTGTTATTGTGCAAGACTCCTTTAAAAGTAGTTGAGCCATTGGTTTTCCAACAATATTTGATCTACCAATTACAACAGCATTTTTACCTATTAAATCAATCCCTAAGCCTTTTAACATAATCAAACATCCATATGGAGTGCAGGGTATGAGTAAATTTTCATCATTTTCATCTGCAATTGATAATTTACCAACATTAAGGGGGTGAAATCCATCAGCATCTTTATCTGGATTAATAGAGTCTAAAACTGTTTGTTCATTTATATGTTTTGGTAAAGGTAATTGAACTAAAATTCCATTCACATTTTCATTATCATTTAGTTTGTTAACTAGATTTAATAATTCTTTTTGAGAAGTTTCTTCTGGCAGGTGATGATCAATTACATCTATCCCAACTTCTTTAGCACTTTTTGATTTTGCTTTAACATAAACGCTACTTGCAGCAACTGTTCCTACTTGCACCACAGCTAAACCAGGCACTTTTCCAATTTTTTGTTTTAGCTCTTGAATTTCTTTTTTTAGACTGTTCCTAAGATCTTGAGCAATTTCTTTACCATTAATTAATTTTGTCATAACTACCTCGGCCAATATTCTATAACCAGGCTTTTTAAAAACCAAAGACCTAAATAAACTATTATAGGTGATATATCCAATGTTCCAAAGGTTGGAACATATTTTCTAACTAATCTTAAACTTGGTTCACACAAACGATACATTCCTTCCATAAGACTATAAACAAACCTATTTGAAGTATTGATAATATTAAAATTAATTAACCAAGTTGCAATAATATAAATAATTAAAATAAATTGATACAGATTAATTATTTGAATGATTAATCCCAAAAGTGAATTCATTAGAGATCTATTATTGTTTTATTTTAGATAAACAATTAATTTTTTTATTAAAAAAAAAGGCGGCTAAAGCCGCCAAATTTTTTATAAATTAATTGCTACATTGAAATATCTCTACCGAACCATTTTTTAGTAATTTCAGCAGTTGTTCCATCTTCAGACATTTCAGCAATAACTTTATTCCACATGTTAAGTATTTCGGTGTCTTCTTTTCTTATTGCGCCACCAACACCATCACCAAATACACCACCAGAAAAAGTTGGGCCAGTGAAAGCAACATCAACACCACCATCTGACTCCATGAAATCAATTATTGATCCAACATCTGCGAGTATAGCATCACATCTTCCTGCGGCTAAGTCTAAATTATGATCATCTACGGCTTGATATAATTTTACTTTTACTGCACCTGACATGTGTTTTTCTAAAAAGTTTTGATGAATTGTAGATGATTGAACACATACAGTAGCCCCATCCATAGCAGCAATTAATTGACCTATTGCAGCTTGTTCTTTGCCACCTGCATTATTTAAGTTAACTTTTGGAACAATATTCAAATCGGCTAAACCACTGGTTTTAAGAACTGCAAATCTAGCACCATCAGTCATATACCCATTAGTAAAATTAACTTTTTCTTTTCTTTCTTCTGTAATTGACATTCCTGCAATTATTATGTCGTATTTACCTTGTAAAAGAGCTGGAATAATACCATCCCAATCTTGAGTCACCCATTCACAATCAACACCCATTCTTGCACATGCTTCATTACCAAAATCTATCTCTGCTCCTTCAAGTTCACCTGCAGAATTTAGATTATTCCAAGGGGGGTATGCTCCCTCAGTACCAATTCTTATAGATTGAGCAAAACTTAAACTAGTTAAACTCAATAAACTTATAGAAAACAAGATTAATAAAATTTTTTTCACATTTCCTCCTTATTCATTACTTTAGGAAAGTAATTTTAATAATTATATGAAAGTCATATATCCTTAATATAAAAATACAAATTAAATACTTGTACTATTTAGTTTTTTTTAAGTTTTTTAAGAGAAATACTAGGGATAGAAACAACAAAATAAATGGAAAAAGCCACAAGGCCATATTTTTTATACTAAAGTATGGTTTAAATAAAATATATTCTCCATATCTTTCTGTCAAAAATACTTTTATTTCTGCTTCACTTAACCCTTTATTAAACTTTTCTATTACTAGATTAGTAATATCTTTAGCAAATTCAGAGTCGGAGTCGTATACACTCTGATTTTGACAAGTCATACATCTAAGCTCTAGAGTTAAATCTTTAACTTTTTCATTTATATTACTTTTTGAAAAAGAATTTTTAGATAAAACTATCAGAATAAAAAAGATAAAAAATTTAAAATAATAATTTAATTTCATCATTGACTATTTCTTCAGTTAAAGGACCAGTATGTTTGTAGACAATTTCTCCCTTATAATTAATAATAAACGTTTCGGGTAAACCAAAAACACCAAACTCTAAAGCTATTTTTCCATCGTTATCGATACCTACAAATGTATAAGGATTTCCCTCCTCACTAAGATATTTTTTTGCATCATTTGGATCATCCTTATGAGCAATACCTAGTAAAAAAAGAGAGGGATATTTTTTTTTGAGTTTAAAAAAAATATGATGTTCTGCTTTACAAGGTGCACACCATGAGGCAAAAAAATTAATAAGAGTAAATTTTTGATCAATATTTTGTTCAGTTAAATTTATATTTTCATCGGGAGTAATATTTACATTCCTTACCAAATTATCAGAAGATAAATATATATTTTTATTAAATAGATTTTTAGTTATAAATTTTGGCACCTCTTTATTTATAAGTACACTTGGAGGCTTATTTGGGTTTTTTTCAAATAATATAAATAATAAAAAAAATAAACATATCGTAAATAATACTATTAAAGATAAAACTGCATATAATTTATTCATTTTTAAAAAAAGATATAAGCCCTGAAAATATCATAATTAATATTCCTAACCATATAAAACTAACTAATGGATTTTCATAAATTTTCACAGTCCACACACCATTATCTTCATTGCCTAAAATTATATAAATATCTTTTAACCAGTCGTGATGTATACCCGCTTCTGTGGTTATCATTTTTGTCACATAATAATAGTTTTTTCCAGCTTTAATATTTCCAACTTTCTTTTGATTTTCTCTTATCGTAAATAGACCTCTAAGTGATTGGTAATTTACCTTTTCTTTTATGATAATATTTTCTAATTTTATTATACTATTATTTATTTTAATTTCTTCCCCAACTTTAACATTGTAATTATTCTCTTTTTGGTAAACACTTGAAAATGTCATGCCCAATATAGCTATTCCAACACCAATATGAGCAATATAGCTATTTATAATTTTTATGTATTTGAATGAATATATAAATTTATAGTTTAAAATTATTGAAATTAGTGAACCAATTATAATCCACAAACTAAGTAAAGTCCCCAAAAATCCCCAGGTATTAAAATTAGTAAAAAAAGATTGTATTAAAATAAAAAAACTTAAACACAAAAAAGCCAAAACATATACTTTAAATTTTTTAATTCGGTTTGAATTCCAAGATAATGCTGGCGCTACGCTCATTATTAGAAAACCTGGTAATAAAATTGGAAGTACTGTTGAGTTAAAGTATGGTCCTCCTACCGAGACTCTTGAATTTGTTAAAACTTCAATAATAATAGGGTAAATTGTTCCTAATAATATTGTTAAAACTGTTATTACCATTAAAATATTATTTATAATCAATGCTGATGTCTTATTAATTAGCATTATATTTAATTCTCTTTTTGTTGTAGGTGATTTAATCAAGAAAACAACTAAACCAAAACCTGTTGTTAGGAAGAAAATTAACAAAATAAAAAGCCCTCTTGAGGCGTCAGAAGCAAAGGAATGCACACTAGTTAAAACTCCAGATCTTACAAGAAATGTTCCAAATATAGATAATGAAAAACATAAAATTGATAAAAAAATAACCCATTTTTTAATTGCATTTTCTTCTCTCAACATTAACAAAGAATGAACAAGTGCCAATCCTGTAATCCAAGGCATCAATGAAATATTTTCAACAGGATCCCAAAACCACCAACCTCCCCATCCTAGTTCATAGTATGCCCAATACGAACCGAGTGTAATTCCAGCAGTTAAAAAAACCCAGCTTACTATGGCCCATTTTTTTGTCTCAATTATCCAATTTTGTGTGAAATCTTGTTTTATTAGCGTGGTAATTGACAAACTAAACACCAGTGAAAAACCAACAAAACCTAAGTATAATAAAGGAGGATGTATTGCTAGAGAAGGATCTTGCAGTATAGGATTTAATCCTAATCCCTCAGTAACTAAAATTGAATTTATTAAAAAAGGATTAGAAGTAAAAATAATAAAACTACTAAATAAAACAAAAAGAGTGCTTTGGATTTTTAAAACTGTTATCTTAAATTCAGAATTATTTTTATTTGAGAACGAATAAATAAAACCAAATATTGAAATTAAACTAGTCCATAATAAAATTGATCCCTCATGATTACCCCAAGCTCCACTTATTTTATAAATCAAAGGTTTGTTCGAATGTGAGTTTTGGAAAACATTAAAGTTTGAAAAATCCGATGTAACATAAGCAAAAATTAAACACAAAAATGAAAATGAAATTAAAAAAGTTGATGTTCGATAAGCAATAATAATAATACCTTTGCTAAAGTAAGAATTTAAATATGGAAAAATAATAATTACAGATATAAAAGTAGATAAAACTAGTGAAGAAAAACCAATAAGAGAACTCATTTATAATTTTTCTTCCATTGATTATTTTTTTCTAGCTCTTTTTTTATAGATGCAGGCATGTAATTTTCGTCATGCTTGGCAAATACTCTTGAAGCAACTATATTATCACTTTTATTAGTATAACCTTCAATAACAGCACCCTGACCCTCCCTAAACAAATCAGGCAGTATACCTTCATAGATAATTGTTAAATTATTTTTGTTATCTGTAATTTCAAATTTATATTTATTTTTATCTATTTTTTCTAAGCTATTTTTTTTAACAAATCCCCCAATCCTAATTTTTGAATTATATTTTATTTTAATATCTAAAAGTTCAGTTGGCGTATAAAAAAAAACAATATTTTGTTTTGTATTAAAAAGAATTAATATCACTGCCCCAAATAAGAAAATTAATGTTATAAAAATAATTATTAGTCTTTGAAATCTTAAACTCATTTTTTGTTAATTTTTTTTAACTTGAGCCAGGACATTATAAACAAAGATAATATAATTATAAAAGCAGAAAAATATGAAAAAAATACAAACCAAAAATACATCTAATACCATTATATAACATTAATTTAAAATATACTGATGACGAAAAGTCACAAATACTTAAAAACCTCTTCCCCTAAGCAGTATCTCTGTTTTTATTCTCATAAACCCAATTAATAGTCCTATTAAACTGAATGCAATTGTCATTATGGTCAAAGGTATTAGCATTGACACATCAATATTAGGCGAGGATAATTTACTGACACTTGCAGGTTGGTGTAAAGTATTCCACCAATCAACAGAAAATTTAATAATAGGTAAGTTCACAGAACCAATTAAAATAAATATTGCAACTGTTTTCTCTCTCATTTCTCTATTTTCAAAGGAATTACCTAAAAAAATAATAACTAAATATATAATAAAAAGTATTGCAACTGATGTTAGCCTTGCATCCCACACCCACCAAGTTCCCCACATGGGTTTGCCCCATAGAGATCCTGAAATCAAACATAACATTGTAAAGGCAGCACCAATCGGAGCAATTGCTTTGTTTGCTATGAAGCCAAATTGGATTTTAAAAGCTAGCGCTAAAATACTGTAAAAAACCATAATAGCATAAGTTAAAAGAGCTAACCATGCAGAAGGTACATGCACATACATAATTTTAACTGTTATGCCTTGTTGGTAGTCCAAAGGCGAAAAATATACAGATAAAAGGCCAATAAATAAAAATAATACAGTTACTATTGAAAGCACTCCAAATGTATTATTATATAATTTATTAAACCTCGATGGATTGATTAGAAATTTATACATTATTGATTATTTATAGCCAATTTTAAAGAAGCTGCACTCGACCAAGGTGTTATTCCTATGAAAATAAAAGCAATTCCTAATATTATATTAAACAAAAAGTTAAAATTTTCAGGCTCATTTAAAATTCCGATCGAGAAAATGATTAGAGGAATACTAAAAAGTAAAACTATAGCACTTCCAATAGAAAAATTAAATTTATTAAGCAAATTCATTGATGCAGAGATAGACCCTAAACAAGATAAAATCAATGATCCTATACTAAAAGTTATAAATAATAAAAGTATCTCATTTGTTGATAATCCAATTATTATACTTGCAATTGGAATTGATATTAAAAAAGGTATTTGAACAAATAAAAAATGTGAAATTACTTTTAAAATTACTATTAATTCATAACTAAGCCCACTCATATGTAGTATTATTAGTGTGCCATTTTTAAAATCTTCCTCGTAATATTTTCTTAATGATAAGGTAGAACTAAGAATAAGAAGGCTCCATAATATTCCTATGGCAATTTCATTATAACTACTTTTTTCTGGCCCTATTGCAAAAACAAAAATAAATATAGATAAAAAAAAGAACAAAATATTTGACAATAAGTCAGATAAATTACTAAAAGATATTTTCATCTCTCTATATAAAAAAATAAACGTTTTTTTTATTAATTGCATTTAGCTAAAATTTATAATTTCTATATTGTTAATTAATGGATCATAATGAGAAGCAAATAATACAAAACCATTGTTTCTAATATGATCTTTAAAGGTTTCATTTAAAATATTTATTGATTGTTCATCAAGGTGATTGTAGGGTTCGTCTATTACCCAAAATTTCTTTTGTTCAATTATTAATCTAATTAACTCTAATTTTTTTATTTCACCTGATGATAACTGAAAAATTTTTGTCTCTAGGTATTTTTTCAAATTTAATTTATGAAGTAATAGTGAAATTTGTTCTTTTGAAATTTTTGAGGAATTTAAATTTTTCCAAAAAATGATATTGTCTATAACAGTTAAATTTGAAGACGAACTACATTTATCCATAATAAAAGTAGTATTTGAATAATATTCAAAAATATCTTTATTAATATTTTTACCAGACCAAAAAATTTCTCCAGTTGCAGGTTTTAAAATATGTAAAATAGTTTTAATAAATGTTGTTTTTCCTGAACCATTATTGCCTTTGATTTGTATAATTTTTCCAGGCGCAATAGAAAAACTTATATTTTCAAATATGTTTTTCGTACTACGTGCAAAACTAAGGTTATTTGTAAGAAGCATAATATTAATTTTTTTCTAATCAATACACCAATAAAAAAAACGGGGATACCCCCGTTTTTATTTTTTTTGAAAAATTAAGAAAAAGAAAAAAAAGTAATTTTTTTCTTTCAAAAGAAAGATCTATATTATCTTCTTCTTTTCTTAGCTGCTTTCTTCTTTTTCTTCTTAGGCGCAGCTTTTTTCTTTTTCTTAGGAGCAGCTCTTTTCTTTTTCTTAGGTGCTGCTTTCTTTTTCTTCTTAGGCGCAGCCTTCTTTTTCTTAGGTGCTGCTCTTTTCTTCTTCTTAGGTGCAGCTTTTCTTTTCTTAGCTGCTGCTTTCTTTTTCTTCTTTGCCATTTAATGCTCCTTGTA
>CETH01051691.1_pt1 | contig 41418 bp, 37 predicted proteins | sample 361461 | NCBI WGS metagenome assembly CETH01 (sample SAMEA2622695, study PRJEB7988) | marine metagenome | isolation source: saline water (ENVO:00002010), including
TCCATCTTTACAATTTTAACTTCTTCTACTTTATCTTTTCCTTGATACTGTGTTGGTAATGTAAGCCAGTTAAAATCAACACCTTCTTCAATTGCATTTTCTACCTCTCTTTGAGATCCAGGCATGTTATTTTTATCTCTACGATATAAGCATTTTACTGATGTTGCACCTTGACGGACGGCAGTTCTAACACAGTCCATTGCGGTATCACCACCACCGACAACAATGACATTTTTATTATTTGCATTTAATAATCCACTATCAAAATCATCAACTTTATCTTTCAATCCAACTTTATTACTTGCCGTTAAATAATTTAAGGCAGGAACTACATTAGAAAATTTTCGTTCATTTAGTTTAATATCTCTTGATTTATAAACTCCGGTCGCAATAACAATTGCATCATGAATTTTTCTTAATTCATCAAAAGTTTTATCTTCACCAACATTAAAATTTAAATTAAATTCAATTCCGCTGTCTTCTAAAAGCTTTGTTCTTCTTGTAACAATTTCTTTTTCTAATTTAAAATTTGGGATTCCATAAATGAGCAATCCACCCGCTCTATCGTATCGGTCATATATATTAATTTTATAACCAAGTTTTCTTAATTCTTCAGCAGCTGCCAAACCTGCAGGACCACCCCCTATTACTCCTATGGATTGATCTCTGTTAATTCTAGGTTCAATTTTTTTTATCCATCCTTTATCCCAAGCTGTATCAGTAATGTATTTTTCAATAGAACCTATCGTGACCGTTCCATGACCTGATTGTTCAATAACACAGTTACCTTCGCATAATCGATCTTGAGGACATATTCTTCCACAAATCTCAGGCATGTTGTTAGTGGCACTTGATACTTGATAAGCTTCCTCTAATCTGTTTTCTGCAGTTAATTTAAGCCAGTCAGGAATATTGTTATGAAGGGGACAATGCACCTGACAAAATGGAACTCCACATTGAGAACATCGAGAGGCTTGTTCTTCAGCTTTTCGCTTTGCAAAATTTGCATAGATTTCATCAAAATTCTTTGATCTTAGTTTTGAATCAACTTTGTTTGGGTTTTCTTTATTAATTGATGTAAATTTTAACATTTGTACAATTTTGATACTAATTTATTAAAAAAACATGCATCTACCTAATATACAAGTGAAAATAAACATATAATTTGGAATTTAGTACAACTATGGTACTTATTTTCAAAAAAACTTTAATTTACAAGGATTTTTTAATAACCGAAAATACTTTTTTTGGAAATATTTTTAAATAATCAAAGCCTGGTTCATCATTTTTTAGGACATTATCAGTCTCAAAAAGAGATAATTGTTCAGAATTGATAGGAAAAAAAGGTAATTTTTGCCCTATTTTTACGATTGGTCTGATAAAGGGCATTGGGAAAGGAACCAAAACTCTTTTTTTGTTCATCACATCAGCAATTTGACTATAAAACTCTCTGTAGGAGAATATTTCAGGGCCTGCCAATTCAAATAATTGCCTATCGATATTTTCTATTTCAATTAAATTGGAAACAAATTTAATAATATCATCAATTAATACTGGCTGGAATTTTTTACTTCCATCACCAAATAATGGGACAAAAAAAGACATTTTAAAAATTGGTAAAAGATTTGCTAGAAATTGATCTCCATTACCCATTATAACACTTGGTCTGATTACAATAGATTTGTTTAGACTTCTAGTTATTAACTCCTCTGTTCTTGAAATAATTTCATTGCGAAATGTTGATTTTTTTTCAGTGCCTAATCCAGAGAAAAAAATAAATTTTTTGATAGATGGTGATTGTTTTATTTCCTCAATTAATTTTGAATTGAAGTTAAAAATTGAATTCGTTAGTTCTGATTTATTTGATGACCAGTTAGTTTTCAAATTGATACAAATATCTACATTTTTTATTAAGGTAAGAAGCGTTGAGTTTTTTAAAGATCTGAAGTGAAGGGGAACAATTTGACCAACTGAGCCAAATAACCTCAGGTTTGCTTCATTAGTTTGTTTTTGATAAGGAACAATGATTTTGTAACCTTTTTTTGCAAAAGATCTAATTAAGTTTTTACCAACATAGCCCGATCCACCAAATATAATTATAGATTTCATGATTTTTATGGAGTTTGATGCTATAACAACAAAATTATTTTAAATAAAGAATAAAAATTTATCTATGAAAATAAAGTATTTTGAAAATGATTTGCCAGATAATTTAGAATTAGGTGACATTGTGGCAATTGATACCGAAACAATGGGCTTAAACCCATTAAGAGATAAATTGTGTTTAGTTCAGTTATCAAAAGGTGACGGTGTTTGTTATTTGCTTAAAATAATAGATTTAACAAAAAAACCAAAAAATTTACTAAATATTCTAAAAAATCATCAAATTAAAAAAATATTTCATTTTGCAAGATTTGATGTTGCAGTTTTGAAACATACTTTCAAGATAAACATAAAAAATATTTACTGTACGAAAATTGCTTCTAAACTCGCAAGAACTTATACTGACAAGCATGGATATAAAGATCTGTGTAAAGAATTATTAAATAAAACAATTTCTAAAGCTGAACAATCATCAGACTGGGGAGGTCAGTTATCTAAGGAACAGCAAAAGTATGCTGCAACAGATGTATTACATTTACATGAAATTAAAACAAAACTTGATGAAATACTCGAAAGAGAAGATAGAATTAATATTGCAAATCTATGTTTTGAATTTATTCCTCATCGAACGTTTCTAGATTTAAATGGATGGCAGGATTTAGATATATTTAGACATTAATATGATAAAGTCAAAAATAATTAGTAGAGCAAAAAAAACACTAAAGACTGAGATTAAAGAAATTCAAAATCTAACGAAAATTTTTAATATCAATTTCTACAATGCAGTTATGCTTTTAAGTAAAATAAAAGGCAGAGTCATAGTAACTGGAGTTGGAAAAAGTGCTCATATAGGTAATAAAATTTCAGCTACATTCACCTCCACAGGTACACCCTCATATTTTATACATGCAACAGAGGCAAGTCATGGTGATCTTGGGGGTATTAAAAAAAATGATTGCATAATTGCTATTTCAAATTCGGGAGAAACTTCAGAATTAAATAATATTATAAACTACTCTAAAAGATTTGATATTCCTTTGATCAGCATCTCAAGTAATTCAAAAAGTTTGCTAAACAAAAATTCAACGATAGGTATAGTATATAAAAAACCTCTTGAAGCATGTCCTTTAAACTTAGCTCCAACAAGCTCTACAACAATTTCATTAGTTATTGGTGATTGCATTGCTATGTCATTATTGGAATTAAAAGGTTTTAAAAGTAGCCAGTTTAAAAAATTTCATCCAGGTGGAAATCTTGGTAAGGATCTAAAAATGATCTCTGAAGTTATGCATACTGGTAAATCATTACCATTAGCTAATGAAAACGACAAAATGAATAAAACACTACTAACAATGACCAGAAAAAGTTTTGGTTGTGTTGGTGTAATTGATAAAAAAGCTAAATTAATTGGTATTATCACAGATGGAGATTTGAGAAGAAAAATGAATAGTAAATTATTTAGCCATAGAGCGCATGAAATTATGACAAGCAATCCTACAACGGGAGAAAAAAATATGCTTATTGCTGAAGCCCTAAATATTATGAATAGAAAAAAAATTACAAGCCTATTTGTTTGTGAAAAAAAGAAACCTGTTGGCATCATTCATATTCACGACTTATTAAGAATGAGTAGTTAAATTGAACTTTCTACTATTATTAAACAAAAAATTCTATTTGGTATTTTTGCTAATAATTTTATTATTAATTTTTTTTTTATTTATTTACACATATATTGAGTCTAGAACAAACATTACTGAAGTAATAAGTTTAGATTTAAAAAAAGCAGATATTACTGAACCTAAGTTTGCTATTAGTAGCAATAAAGAAAAAATTTCAGTGACGGCAAAAGAAGGTTTTTTTATAACAAATGATCAAATAAAATTAGAAAAAAATGTAATATTTCAATCTACTGAATTCAGCATAGTAAGTGATAATGTCATTTTTAATAAAAAGGATTTAAATGCTTTTAGTAATGATAAATCTAAATTTTTATCAGAAAATGCTTTAATTGACTCTATAGGCTTTGATATTACTGAAAATGGTAATATAATTAACTTTAAGGGTAAAACTAAACTAACTTTAAAATGATTAAGTTATTAATTTTTTTTTTATTAATTTTTAATTTAAATTATGCTTCTTCTCGAGAAACAGGTCAAACTGAAATTACTACAGAAGATGGGATAGAGGTATTTCAAAAAGAAAAGTATTATTTATTAAAAAAAAATGTTGAAATCGATTCTGATGAACTTCAACTAACGGGACAGCTAGTAAAAGTATTTTTTGAAAATGGCCTCTATGATATTAAAGAGTTAATAGCAAATGATAATGTAAATTTTAATTCAGATGAATATAAAATCAAAGGAACAGGTGATGAAGTATTTTTTGATATTAAAAATCAAACAATTTTTATAAATGGTCTCAATAGTGAACTTTTCCTTGAAAATACCGAGATGTATTCAGATGGTAAAATTGAAGTAAACAACATTAGTGGAACTTTTAAAATTAGTGGGTCCAATTCAAAATTAAAAAGTGAAAATATATTTATCAGTGGCTCTTTAATTGATGGTGCATTTGACATCATTGATGGAAAAAGAGACATAGCAAATCTAGTTGTTGAAGATAAGCAAAAATTGAATATTAAAACGGATGATATTTCTATGATTTCAAAAAAAGCTATATATGATAAACAAAAATCAATTATTGAATTATTTGAAGAGGTGAAAATTAGCAGAGGAAATGAAACTATAACAGGCGACTATGGAATTCTGGATACTAATAAAAATTCATACAAAGTGTCTTCAAATAATTCAAAGAAAGTAAAAGCTATAATTTTAGAATCTGATGAGTAAATTTCAATTACTAGATGATGGACTAATAGTTAACAAAATATCAAAGTCTTATGGCAATAAAATAGTTGTATCAGACATAAGCTTATCTATCAAAAGAGGTGAGATTATAGGTTTGCTTGGTCCAAATGGTGCAGGCAAAACAACAACTTTCTATATGATTGTCGGTTTAGTAAAGCCTGATAGTGGTTCAATTTTACTTGATAAAATTGATATTACTTCTGCTCCAGTTTATTCAAGAGGTTCAAAAGGTATAGCATATTTGCCACAAGAACCATCAATTTTTAGAGGCATGAATGTAGAAGATAATCTTTTATCAATTATAGAAGTTGTTGAGAAAGATAAAAATAAACACCAGATAATACTTCAAGGTCTCTTAAATGAATTTAATATCAACCACGTAAAAAAATCAAAATCCATTGTTTTATCTGGTGGTGAAAGAAGGAGGCTAGAAATTGCTAGAACCCTTGCAGCTAAACCAAATTTTTTGCTGTTGGATGAACCTTTGACAGGTATTGACCCAGTTTCAATAGAAGAGATCAAAACAATTATAAAAACACTAACCAAAAAAAATATTGGAGTGCTAATTACTGATCATAATGTTCGGGAAACATTAAAAATTGTTGATAAAGTTTACATAGTAAATGAAGGTAAAGTATATTTTGAGGGAAGCCCCTCAGAAGCTGTATCCAATGAAAAAATTCAAAAATTTTATTTGGGTTCAGAATTTAAAATATAGATGAAATCAAACAAAATAACATCTGGTATTTATGGAAACATCAATATTCCAGGCGATAAATCAATCTCTCACAGATCAATTATTATACCATCTATTTCAAATGGAATTTCAGAAATTAATAATATATTAAAATCAGATGATGTTCTGCACACATTAAATGCTTTTAAAAAGCTTGGTGTAAAAATTATTAATAAAGATAAAAAAATCATAATACATGGTAATGGTTTACACTCACTCCAAAAGTCAAAAGATAATATTTATTTAGGCAATTCAGGAACAAGCGCTAGACTACTAACTGGCTTATTTGCTTCTCAATCATTTGATACAATTATTGAAGGTGATAAATCGCTTTCGTCTAGACCAATGGATAGAATTATTGAACCATTAAAGTTAATGGGTGCTAACTTTGAAAATATTAATGGTAAATTACCCTTAAAAATAAATGGAAGTAAACTTAAAAATACAAAAATCATTATTGATATTCCCTCAGCACAAATAAAGTCTGGTTTATTGTTAGCTGCTCTAAAAACTTCAGGTATTACATCGATAGTTGAGAAGAACATTACAAGAGATCATACTGAAAATATGTTAGAATTATTTGGGGCAGATATAAGTATTAAAAAAAATGGAGTAGAAAAACTTATAAGCATAAATGGAAATAAAGAATTGAAATCAAATAATATTGATGTTCCATCTGATTTATCAAGTAGTGCATTTTTTATTGTTGCTGCTCTTATTAATGAAGGGTCTAAAATTTCTATTAGCAATGTTAATATAAATCCTACTAGAGATGGTATACTGCGAGCACTTGAGAAAATGGGAGCAAAAATAAAAATATTAAACAAGAAGAACGTTGGTGGTGAACTAATTGCTAACCTTAATGTAGAATATAGTAATTTAAATGGTTGTGAGCTAAATGCGAATATGGCAAAATTAATGATTGATGAGTATCCAATTTTATCAATTGCTGCTGCATTTGCAAATGGGCCAAGTTTATTTAAAGGACTTGGTGAGCTTAAAGTAAAGGAGAGTGATCGTTTAAATCTTATTAAAATAAATTTACTTAGATGCGGTTGCTTTTGTGAGGTAGTAAACAATGATCTTTTAATTAAACCGTCTAAAATTTATAATCCTGTTAATAATACAATTCGAACAGATTTTGATCACAGAATAGCAATGTCATTTGCGGTTATGGGAACAAGAATTAATAATTTATTTATTGAAGATAGTGAGTCAATAAATACAAGTTTTCCTAATTTTAAAGAAATATTTAACACTGCTGGCGGAAATTTAATTTGAAAAAAATTATTACCATAGATGGGCCAGCTGGATCAGGAAAAGAAAAGATATCCAAATATATAGCAAGAAAATATAAATTATATCATATTGACTCGGGAATTTTATACAGAAGACTCGCTCTTCTAATGAATACAAATAAAATAAAAATAAATGAATTAAAAAAGATAAAAAAATTAATAAAAATTAATAAAAAACTATCGTTAAGAAAAACCAGTTTATTGAGATCAGAAAAAATAGGGGTAATGGCATCAGAAATTGCTCGATATGAATTTGTTAGAAAATTTATAAATAATCAACAGAAATTAGCCACAAAAACAATAAAAAGCAAAAATGGTTTTGTTATAGATGGAAGAGATATTGGTTCTGTAGTATTTAAGAAAGCATTTCTTAAGCTATTTGTTGATGTAGATGTAAATATTAGAGCAAAAAGAAGATATAAACAGTTGATTGATAATGGTGAAAAGTCTATATACCGGAAAATTTTAGAAGATATAAAAATGAGAGATAAAAAAGATAAACGCAGAAAGAACTCCCCTTTAGTAATACCAAAGGGAGCAAAAATAATAAACAACTCAAATTCTTTTAAATACACTACGTCTCAAATCAAAAAAATAATAGGAAGTATTAGTTAATGGAAACATCTACAAATAAGATATCTAATGAAGATTATGAAAACTTAATATCTCAAACATTTAAAGACTCTCTAGTAAAAGAAAAAACCATTGTTTCAGGAAAAGTTATTTCAGTTGAAAATGACTTAGTTACAATTGATGTAGGTGCTAAAAGTGAAGGTCGTATTCCATTATCTGAATTTCACAGACCTGGTCAAAAACCAGAGATTAACGCAGGTGATACTTTTGAAGTTTTTATCGAAAGTGTTGATAATGCAAATGGTGAAACAACTCTATCTAGAGAAAAGGCAATAAAACAGAAATCATGGAACAAACTTCAAGATTCTTTTGATAATAATAAAGTGGTAACAGGAATACCTTTTAACAGGGTAAAAGGTGGAATGAGTGTTGATCTTGACGGTGTTGTTGCTTTTCTTCCTGGAAGTCAAATTGATACTAGACAAATAATTAAAGATACAAAAGAATTATTAAACAAACCTCTGGATCTAATGATATTAAAAATGGATAAATTCAGAGGCAATATTGTTGTTTCAAGAAAAGCTATATCAGAAGTTGAATTGAAGGAACAAAGAGAAGAGCTACTTAATTCGATTGAGGAAGGTTCTATAGTTGAAGGCAAGGTAAAGAATTTAACTGATTACGGAGCATTTATTGATCTGGGTGGATTGGATGGATTAGTTCACATAACTGATATTTCATGGACAAAAATTAACTCTCCAAATGAAATATTAAATCTTGGAGATAATATAAAAGTCAAGGTACTAAAATTTGATCAAGAACTATCAAGATTAAGTTTAGGCATTAAACAATTGACAGAAAATCCATGGGATAATTTAGATGATATAATTGCTGTCGACAACGTCGTTAAAGCAAAAGTAAATTCTATTAATGATACAGGTATAAACTTATTGGTTAATGAAAAATATGATGCGGTAGCAACAATAAATGAAATGACATGGCTAAAGAAGCCTCCTCATCCATCAAAAATAACTTCTCTTGATGAAGAGATTGAAGTTAAAATAATTGAGATAGATAACGAAAAGAAAAAATTAATTTGTAGTTTAAAACAAACAAAAATAAATCCTTGGCATAAGCTTGAAGAAGAAATTAAGGTTAATGACATTATTGACACTGAAATTGTTAATATTGTAGATTTTGGTATTTTTGTTAAGGTTCATGAAGAAATAGATGGAATGGTACACGTATCTGATTTAAGTTGGAATGAAAAGGAGTGCCAAACAATTTTAGATAAATTTAAAAAAGGCGATAAAGTAAAAGTGAAAATATTAGAAATAAATATTGATAAGGAAAGAATTAGCCTTGGAATTAAACAATTAGAAAATGATCCTATACAAGATTTTTTAGCTAAATATCCTTTAAAATCAAAAGTAACTGGGAAAATAATGCAAATTGAAGAAAAACTCTTAACAGTTAGTTTGGATGATGGAATGGTTGGAACAATTAAAAAAACAAATCTTTCAAAAGATAAAAATGAACAAAAAACTGATAGATTTGCATTAGATGAACAGGTTGACTCAATCATTATTTCTATAGATCAAAAAACAAGAACTTTAAATTTATCTATAAAAGAAATTGAAATTTTAGATGAAAAAGAAGCACTTACAAAATATGGTTCTAGTGACTCTGGAGCTTCATTAGGAGATATTTTAGGATCTGTTTTAAAGAAAAAAGATTAAAATCAGATGTTAAAATCTGATATTCTCAAAAAACTAGGACTAAAACAAAATAAGCTTAGTGATAACGATATTGAGCAAATTTTTAATATTTTTACCAAAAAAATAATTTTTGCTTTAAAAAAAGGTCAGAATGTTGAATTAAGAGGTTTTGGAACATTAAAAAAGAAAATTAATAAAGCCAAAACAGTTAGAAATCCAAAAACTAATGAAAAAATTTTTAAAGAAGAAAATTTTAAGTTACATTTCAAAATTGGCAAAGTTCTTCACAATGAGCTAAATTCAAAACCAAATGGTGATGAATAAAAAAATAATTGTAGCCATTGATTTAGATAATATTAACAAGGCATTAAAAATAGTTAAGGAATTAAAAGAAGAAGTTTTTGCTTTTAAAATTGGTCACGAATTTTTTTATAATTTTGGAATTGATGGTTATAAAAAAATATACAAAATATGTCCTAGAATATTTTTAGATCTTAAACTTCATGACATTCCAAATACAGTTAAAAATGGTATTAAAGCTATTTCAAAATTAAAACCAATTCTTACAACAATTCATATTAGTGGCGGCGATGAGATGCAAAAAAAATCGTTATTTAAAAATAATAAAAAAACTAAAATTTTAGGAGTAACTGTTTTGACAAGTTTGGATAAAACACAAACTTCAAAATATTATAAAGAAAAAAATGTCAAAAGTTTAGTTATTAAATTTGCAAAATATGCAAAAAAAAATAATCTAAATGGATTAGTGTGCAGCCCTCTTGAAATAAAACTTGTAAGAAAAGAGGTTGGAGAAAAAATGATAATAGTTGTGCCAGGAATACGGCCACAAAAAATCTCTCCAAATAAAAAAGATGATCAAAAGAGGATTCTTACTCCTAAAGAGGCAGTTAAACTTGGTGCAGATTACTTAGTAATTGGTAGGCCTATCATAGAATCAAAAAACCCACTTGAAACAATAAAAAAAATCAATCAATCGATTCAATAAAATGATTTTTAAAATTTGTGGCCTTAAAAATAAAGAGTCTTTAATTTGTTGTGAGGAAAATAACATTGATTTTTTTGGAATGATATTTTATGCAAAAAGTCCAAGAAATATTAATTTTAATGAAGCCAAAATCCTTATAGATCAATCAAAAAAACTTAAAATTAAACCTGTAGGTGTTTTTGTTAATCATAACATTGAAAACCTAAAAAAAATTATTTCATTTCTTAATTTAGAACATATTCAACTACATGGAAATGAAGATCAAAAATATATCAATGAAATAAAACAACAATTTAATTTAAAAATAATTAAAAAAATATCTCTTAAAACAGACGATGATCTAAATAAGATTTATAATTATAAAAATATTGATTATTTATTATTTGACTATAAGCCAAATAATTATGAACTTCCTGGAGGAAATTCAAAATCTTTTGATTGGAACATATTAAAAGGTAAAAAAATTGACCTACCTTGGTTTATTTCTGGAGGGATTAACGAAACCAATATAAAAAATATAGAAAAAGTACTAAATCCTCATGGAATTGATCTTTCATCAGGTGTAGAAGATTCACCTGGTATAAAAAGTAATGCTAAGATAAATAATTTAATTAAAAAATTTTATGACAATTAAAAACTCTTATAAACAACTTCCTAATGAAAAAGGCTACTTTGGTAAATTTGGAGGACGATACGTTTCTGAAACATTAATGCCATTAATTCTAGAAGTTGAAAAACAATATAATAAAATCAAAAAAGATGATAATTTTAAAGAAGAACTAAACCATTATATGCAAACATATGTTGGCAGACCTAGTCCATTATTTTTTGCTCAAAGAATAACCGAGGATCTGGGTGGACCTAAAATTTATTTCAAAAGAGATGAATTAAATCACACTGGGGCACATAAAATAAATAATTGTATGGGACAAATACTTTTAGCAAAAAAAATGGGTAAAAAAAGAATAATAGCTGAAACTGGAGCTGGGCAGCATGGTGTTGCAACGGCAACAGTATGTGCTTTATTTGGATTACCTTGTATAGTTTATATGGGGGAAAAAGATATTAAAAGACAATCACCAAATGTTTTTCGAATGAAGTTACTAGGAGCTGAAATAAGGAGTGTTACCACAGGATCAAAATCATTAAAGGACGCAATGAATGAAGCTCTTCGTGACTGGGTGACAAATGTTCAAGATACGTTTTATATTATAGGTACAGCAGCTGGTCCACACCCTTATCCTTCAATGGTAAGAGATTTTCAATCAGTAATTGGTGAAGAGGTAAGACAACAAATATTAAAAGCAGAAAATAAACTTCCCGACTTATTAATGGCCTGTATTGGAGGTGGGTCTAACGCTCTAGGTTTGTTTCATGAATTTTTGGATGACACACAAATAGAAATGATTGCGGTAGAGGCAGCTGGTCATGGATTAGACTCTGGAGAACATGCCGCAAGTTTAAGTGGAGGGAAGCCAGGAATTTTACATGGTAACAAAACATATTTACTTCAATCAGAAGATGGTCAGATTGATGAAGCTCATTCTATATCTGCTGGTTTAGACTACCCTGGAATTGGTCCAGAACACTCCTATTTATTTGAACAAAAAAGAGTTCAATATATGTCTGCTACTGATAAAGAAGCTATAGAAGCATTTCAGTACTGTTGTAATTTAGAAGGTATTATTCCTGCATTAGAGCCTTCACATGCGCTTGCAGTTCTAAAAATAATAGCAAAAAATTACAGCAAAGAAAAAATTGTTGTTATGAATATGTGTGGAAGAGGAGATAAAGATATTTTTACAATTGCTGAAGAATTAAATATAAAATTATAATGTCAGCAAGAATCAAAAAAATATTTGAAAAAAAAGAAAAGAAGTTGGTAACTTTTACAACTGGCGGAGATCCTGATTTAGATACTAGTTTAGAAATACTTAAGATTATTATTAAAAATGATATTGATTTAATAGAAATTGGAGTGCCTTTTTCAGACCCGATGGCTGATGGTCCAACTATTCAAGAGTCAAGTATAAGATCAATTACTAATGGAACAAAACTTAATGATATTTTTGATCTTGCTATTAAAGTTAGAAAAATAAATAATGAGATACCAATTATTCTTATGGGTTATTATAACTCAATTTTTAATTTTGGGATTGATAAATTTGTTTCTAGATGTTCTGAAACTGGCGTTGATGGTCTTATAATTGTTGACCTACAGCCTGAAGAGGATTCAGAATTGTATACAAAAACAAAAGATAAGAATATTGACCTTATAAGATTAATTACACCTACAACCGATGAGGAAAGACTAAATACTATTTTAAATAATGCTTCTGGATTTTTATACTACGTAACTATCACTGGTATTACGGGACAAAAATCCGCGGATTTAAAACATTTACAAAAATCAATTAACACAATTAAATCACATACAAAACTTCCTATAGTTGCAGGTTTTGGAATAAAAAATAGAAAAGATGTTGAACAAATAAGTGTTTTTACTGATGGGGTTGTGGTTGGTTCAAGTATTATAGATATTATCAAAAAAAATCTAAATGATAAAAATAACATGATAAATGAAATTGATCATTTTACAAAAGACTTAAAAGTAGGGGTAAGAAAATGAATTGGTTAACAAACTTTGTAAAACCTAAACTTTCAGCTCTGGTTAGAAAAAAAGATGTGCCTGAAAATCTCTGGCAAAACTGCCCTTCTTGTGGAAATATGATTCATCATAAAGACCTTAAAGAAAATTTGAGAGTATGCATTACATGCAATCATCATTTTCGTATGTCAGCTGATGACAGAATTAAATTACTTTTTTCTGAAGAGGCAACACAAGAAATTGAATTAGATAAAATTAGTGATGATCCCTTAAATTTTTCAGATAAAAAAAAATATAAAGATCGACTTAAGGAATATAGAAAAAAAACAAAAAGAGAGGATGCATTTATTTTATTAGATACAAAAATTGGCCAATCACAAATAGTTTGTGGCCTGATGAATTTTGCTTTTATGGGTGGATCGATGGGAAGAGCAGTTGGAGGAGCTATTGTTAAAGGCGCTAAATTAGCATTAGAAAAAAAATGTCCTTTTGTTATTTTTACATCTTCAGGAGGGGCTAGAATGCAAGAAGGTATCATTAGTTTGATGCAAATGCCAAGAACGGTAGCTGCTGTTGAACTACTTAATCAAAACAAAATTCCCTATTTAGTAGTATTGACTGAGCCTACTACAGGAGGGGTGACAGCATCTTTTGCAATGTTAGGAGATATCACTATTGCTGAACAAGGCTCTACTATTGGCTTTGCTGGTAAAAGAGTTATTCAAGACACCATACGTGAAGAACTTCCTATTGATTTTCAAAAAGCAGAATATTTAAAAGATCATGGAATGGTTGACATAGTTTGTCATCGAAAGGATTTAAAGAGTAATCTTGAAATTATTGTTGATCATATAACTTAATAGAAGTGGTTACTAAAACTGATAAGTTGCTTACAGAGTTTATTAAGCTTCATCCTAAATTAATTGATCTATCACTTAAAAGACTTGAATGTTTACTAAATAAACTAGGCAATCCACATAAAAATCTACCCCCAACTATTCATATTGCTGGTACTAATGGTAAGGGATCAACATTAAGCTTTATTAAAAATATATTAATAAATAATAACTATTCAGTTCATACTTACACATCACCACATTTAGAAAAATTTAGTGAAAGAATTAATATTAATAACAAAGAAGTTAATGCAAATAAATTATTAAAAATTTTAAAATATGTTAGAGAAATAAACGAAAATAGACCAATAACTTTTTTTGAAATAACAACTGCGGCAGCGTTTGTTCTTTTTGCTAAACATAAGGCTGATTTTTTAATTCTTGAAACAGGATTAGGTGGAAGGTTAGATGCAACAAATATAATTCCTAAGAAATTATTAAGTATAATTACATCAATAGACATAGATCATGAGGAATTTTTGGGAAATAGTCTAAAAAAAATTACAACTGAAAAGCTTGGAATTATAAAAAATACTAAAGAAGTTATTATTGCCAAACAAAATAAAGAGGTTGGGGATTTTATTATTAAAAAACTTAAGAACGTAAATAATGTTTTATATTATAAAAAAAATTTCAATTTTAAGATAATAAATAAAAAAAAATTTAAATATAAATTTAAAAATTTTGAAAAAATTTTTTTAAAACCTTCCTTAGAAGGAAATCATCAAATTGAAAATGCATCAACAGCTATAACTACAGCAATAGTACTTAAGAAAAATAATTATAATATTAAAATAAGCTCATTGGGAAAAAGTATTTCCAATACTAAATGGCCTGGAAGAATTGAGAAAGTAAAATTCAAAAATAAAATTATTATTTTTGATGGTTCTCATAATTTATCAGGTGCGGAAAAACTCAATCAATACCTAAATGAAAATAACATTAAACCTAATGTAATTTTTGGAATGTTAAATAATAAAAAGGCATTTGATTTTTTATCAATTCTAAAAAGAAATATAGATACATTATATCCAATAAAAATACCTGATGAAAAAAATGCTTATACACAAGACGAAATTTACAATTTTTCGAAAAAACTTAAATTAAAAACAGTAATAAAAAGACAATTTTATAATATTAATCAATTACTATATAGAAGCTCGAATAAATATATTCTTATAACTGGATCATTATACTTAATAGGAAAAATTCGAAGAAGATACTTATAGATTCGGGTCAAGCCAAGATTCTAGCATATTCTTAGGAAGGCCTCCAACTTTAGTATCCACTAGGTTTCCGTCCTTAAAAAGCATTAGTGTTGGTATACCTCTTACTCCAAATTTTTGAGGAGTTTGAGGATTTTCATCGACATTTAATTTTAAAATTTTTATTTTATCTTTTTTTTCCTCACTAATTTCTTCAAGAATAGGGGCAATTTGCTTACAAGGGCCGCACCATTCTGCCCAAAAATCAACAAGTATTGGTAGTTGAGAATTTTTTATTTCTTGCTCAAAATTGCTGTCAGTTATTGTATAAGTACTCATTATTTTAAGTTAAGCACTTTAATCATATATTCAAGTCTCATTAGTCTTTAAATTGATCAAATGCGTTTATATCTCCTATATGGATAATTTTAGAATACGATACTTCGCCATAAAGACTGCCTCTAGTGATAAGCAGATCCCATAATTTATTTAAAGAAAAAGACATATCATCTATTAAATTAAAGATAATAGGATTAATTATTTGTAAGCCAGTATAATAAAGATATGGGTCATTTTTTTTCCATCTTTTAACAAAGTTATTTTCTAGCTTAAAATCAGCAGATATATTCTTTAAACCTTTAAAGTTAGCATCTTCTGAAAGTAATAACTTACAAGTTTTAATCCTCTCATAATTATTAATAAAATTTAATACATCTTTTGAATTGTTTTCTCTCCATAAAATGTCAGCATTGGTTACTAAAAAATTTTTACCTTTAAAAAAACTCAATGCATTTTTAATACCTCCACCTGTATTTAATAAGGTAGGCTCATAAGTTAATATTATATTACTTTTTGAATAATGTTCTTTAATGCAATGCTTGATTTGATTATTAAGATAGTGTGTATTTATTATTATTTTGTTACAACCTATTTTTGTAAAAAAATCTATATTATGTCTTAGTAGCTCTTTATTATTTATTTTTAATAATGGTTTGGGAGTTGTTCTAGTCAAATTATTCATTCTCTTGCCATATCCAGCAGCTAATATCATTAAATTAAAATTTTTCATCAGTATATTATTTGATTATATATTTTTGAAATTTTTTTATTTCTAAGACAATTTAAACTTTTTTTAAGTCTTTTGATTGTAACATCAATATACTTGGAGTAATAATTATTTTTATTTTTTTTATCTAATTTTATCCATCTTCCAATAATTCTTGATTGTCTTGCTGTATTGAGAAAATAATATTGAAGTAAAAATTCACTAAAAGATAAACTTTGATTAGTTTTCCTATAAAAATACTCAATCAATTCATCATTATGTTTATCAAAATATACTCGTGGATTTTCCAATAGCGAAAAAACATCCCAGCCAGAAAAACCAATAAATGCATTTTGAAAATCAAGAATTCCACATTTTAAATGGCCTTTTCTTTGTGGAAGATACATAAGATTTACTAATTCAAAATCTTTGTGAACAAAAGAATTCCAGTTAAAATTGATATTTTCAAATTCTGATTGCCAAATAAAAAAAAATTCATCAACAAAATTTTGACTGGTATTTTTTAAAGGTAAGTAATAATCAACAAATTCACCTATTTCTTTCTTAAATATACAAAAGTTATATGTTTCTATATTATAATTGATTAACGAATGCTGTGTATTTTGAATTTCTATTAAGGAATTTATTGCATTTAATAAAATCTCCTTGGGATCAATACTATTGATTAAGTTATCATATCTGATGTTGCCAAAATCCTCCATCATGATCACTTTTTGACTATCATCTTTATCAAATATTTTTGGAACGGATATATTTATGTTCGATAAGAATTTGCTGACTTCTAAAAAAGAAATATAATCTTTATAATTATAAGAGAAATCTACAAATATTTTCCCTTCAATTTTATTTTTTAAACGATAAATTTTTTTTGTTGATGCCCCACTTTGTATTTTATAAAGCTCATTCAAATTAAATTTCATTTTAATTAAAGATTAAATTGTGTTTTAAATGTCTAGTTTTTTCATCTATGATAGTAAAATTTAAAGAATAAAAGTCATAACTTTTTAATTTATTTATAACAATTTCAGGCCACTCAATAAGAGTAATTGAATTATTCAGTTCTTCAAAAATGTTCATTTCATCTAATTCACTGCTTTTTGAAAGACGATACAAATCATAATGATAAATTTCAAAATTATTTACTTCATAAGTTATAAGTAATGGAAATGATGGGCTTTTAATAAAAAGTGGTTTTTCCATTTTATTATTTTGGAAAATTGAATTAATTAAGTTTCTAGCAAATGTAGTCTTACCTGAGCCTAACTCTCCTGATAAACAAATAATATCCCCTACTTTTAAATTTAAGGATACACTTTTACAAAAAATTTCTAGACTTTTTAAATCTAAATTCAGAGATGCTTCTGGCAAATTTAAAGTAAGTTTTTTAAAGCATCTACCAAGTCAGTTTTCTCCCAAGTAAAATGTCCTTGTTCGCTAGGTTCCCTTCCAAAATGCCCATAGGCTGAAGTTGGAACATATATTACATTTGTTAATTTTAAATGCTCTCTTATTCCTCGAGGACTAAGATCAAATAAGTCCTGAACCTCTTTTTCAATTTTTTGTTCATCAACGTTATTTGTTCCATTAGTATTCACATAAACTGATAGAGGTTTGGAAACTCCTATTGCATAAGATAACTGAATAGTACATTGATCAGCAAGATCGGCTGCAACAATATTTTTAGCTAAATATCTAGCTGCATAAGCAGCTGACCTATCAACTTTAGAAGGGTCTTTTCCCGAAAAAGCTCCTCCTCCATGAGGTGCGGCACCACCATATGTATCGACGATTATTTTTCTGCCTGTTAGACCTGAGTCTCCGTTAGGACCTCCTATCACAAAATTTCCAGTTGGATTAACATAAAATTCTTCATCTTTTAAACCTTCTATTAATTCATTGGGTATACATTCGTATACATACGGTTTTACAATATCTTTTACATCTGCAGGAGACAATCCTTCTTTGTGTTGAGATGAAATTACTAATGATGTAACTTTGCTAGGCTTGCCATTTTCATAAAGCATCGTTACTTGGCTTTTTGAGTCTGGTTCTAAACCTGATGCAGATCCATCTTTTCTTGCTTGAGCCATTTTAAATAATATTTGGTGAGAGTAATGAATAGGAGCAGGCATTAAGCTTTCAGTATCACGGCATGCGTACCCAAACATAATCCCTTGATCTCCTGCACCTTCATCTTTGTTGCTCCCTGAGTCAACACCCATTGCAATATCTGCAGACTGTTCATGAAGAAAACTTTGAACATCACAATTTTCCCAATGAAACCCATCTTGTTCATAACCAATGTCTTTTATGCAGTCTCTTACTTGAGAAATTATTTGGTCTTTTGAAACTGATGGACCTCTTACTTCACCAGCTAATACCACTTTGTTAGTTGTTGTAAGAGTTTCACATGCTACTCGCGTTTGTGGATCACCTGATGACAAATATGTATCTACCACCATATCTGAAATTCTATCACAAACTTTATCAGGGTGACCCTCCGATACAGACTCACTTGTAAATAAATAAGGTCTCATTATTCCTCCTAATATCTATATGTTTCATCTTTATATGGTCCAGCTTTGCTAACACCAATATATTCTGCTTGTTTATCATTAAGCTCAGTAAGTTTTGCTCCTACCTTTTTTAAATGTAAAGAGGCAACTTTTTCATCAAGTTTTTTTGGAAGAACATAAACTTTATTTTCATAATTTTTATAATTTTCCCAAAGTTCTATCTGTGCAATTACTTGGTTAGAAAAAGAAGCGCTCATTACAAAACTTGGATGCCCTGTTGCATTTCCTAAATTAACAAGACGTCCTTCAGACAAAAGCAATATTTTTTTTCCATCAGGAAACTCTACTTCTCTAACCTGTGGTTTTATTTCATCTGACTTATAATTTCTTAAAGCCTCAGTTTGAATTTCATTATCAAAATGACCTATATTACAAACGATTGCTCTATCACGCATTTTTCTCATGTGATCCAAAGTAATAACATCAACATTCCCTGTTGCAGTTACAAAAATATCAGCATACGAGCAAGCATCATCCATAGTTACAACTTCATATCCCTCCATAGCAGCTTGTAAAGCATTAATTGGATCAACTTCTGTTACGCAGACTCTAGCTCCCGCTCCTCTTAAACTAGCTGCCGAACCTTTGCCAACATCTCCATATCCAGCAACAACAGCAATCTTACCTGCCATCATAACATCTGTTCCTCTTCTTATACCATCTACCAAACTTTCTTTACATCCATACAAATTATCAAATTTTGATTTTGTAACAGAGTCGTTAACATTAATAGCAGGTACTTTAAGTAGTCCTTTTTTTTCCATATCTTTCAGACGATGAACGCCAGTAGTTGTTTCTTCTGATAGACCTCTAATGTCATTTAGAAGATCTGGGTACTTTTCATGAATTATTTGAGTAGCATCTCCCCCATCATCTAAAATCATGTTAGGCTTCCAATCATTTGGTCCAGTTAATGTTTGTTCTATACACCACCAAAATTCTTCTTCTGACATTCCCTTCCAAGCAAAAACAGGAATATTTTTTGAAGCAATTGCAGCAGCGGCTTGGTCCTGCGTTGAAAAAATATTACAAGAACTCCATCTAACTGATGCACCTAGGTGCACTAAAGTTTCAATTAAAACAGCAGTTTGTATAGTCATATGAAGGCATCCTACAATTCTTGCACCATGTAAAGGCTTTGTATCTCCATACTCTTCTCTTAAGGCCATTAGTCCTGGCATTTCAGTTTCTGCTATAGCAATCTCTTTCAAACCCCAATCAGCAAGGCTCATATCTTTTACTTTATAATCATCACTCATTTTTTATCCTATGTATAATAAAGATGTATTTTATCTCAGTTATGAAGAATGTCTTACAGGTAAAATAATTAAAAAACAAGCACCAGAATAGTCATTTTTATCTGGTTTATCTAATGTGATTTGGCCATTCATGTGGGTTACAATTTCTTTCACTATTGAAAGCCCTAAACCGGTATGGTTTTTTATATTATCCTCTCTATCTGTATAAAATCTATTAAAAATTTTGTCAGCGTCTTTAGGGTCAATTCCTATACCTTGATCATAAAATTTTAATCCAATAGAATGTTCGCCAATTTTGTATAATTCCAATAAAATTTTAGATCCGTTCGGAGAAAAAGAAATACTATTTTCTATCAAATTAACAAATACTTGAGTTAATTTATTCTTATTAGCTAATATTGTTATATCTTCATCAGGTTTTTTTAATATTAATTTAATATTTTTTGTATTGTTTGTAAAAATTTGAGGAACTTCATCAAAGAATTTATTTATATTAATAAATTCATTTTTTTCTAATTCAATTTCTGCTTTTATACGAGTAAAATAAGAAATATCTGTTATTAGCTGATTCATTCTTTTTAAGTCATTGTGAATATTTTTTGTTAAAAGATTTTTTTTCTCTTTTGAAATATTTTCTTTATTAATTAGCTCTATTGCAGATTGAAGACTTGTAAGAGGGTTTTTTAATTCATGCGATACATCTGCGCTAAATTTTTCTAATTGCTTAATTTGAGATTTTAACCCCCTAGACATATTTTCTATTTCTTTGGACAGTGCTCCTATTTCGTCTTTTCTATTGGGATATTTTATTTTTTTATCATCTACTCTTTCTCTTTCTAATATTGTTAACTTTGAAAGCCTTTTGATAGGGCTAACTAGACTTTGTGAAAAAACAAGTGACATAAAAATCATAATAAAAATAAATAAAAGAAAAAAAATAAATATATTCAGAGAAATATAACTTAACTCTTGCCCTTGACTAGTTATTATATAACTAAAAATAATTACTCCATAAACTTTGTTATTATTTATAATAGGTACAGTATTGTATTGATATAAATTATTATCTTTATCAAAAATAATATGTTCTTTTTTAACTCTATCTTTAATAGTTTCTGCTACATAAGAAATTTCTGCTTTTTTTATTATGGCTAAGTCTTGATATTGACTTTTAATAAAATAATCATAAAATTTAGAAAATTGTTTAGTATATACTTGTATTAAAGATCTATAAAAATCTAAATTATTTTCTTTATTAATATCTTCATTTAAATCTATTTCTTGCACAACAGACAAATCATATAAATCCATTGTATCAACCAATCTTATCCAATCATCATTATATATTTTTATATTATATTCAGAATTTAAATAATTATTGAGTATATATTCCTGAGTAATCTTAGGTTCAAGAACAGGATCAGATAATTCAAAATTTTTTTTATCTTTACATGTATTTAGATTTTCTCCTGTGCAGTTGTCATCAAAAAGTGGCACTCTTATAATAGAATTTTTCTCTAAAAAACTTTGAATATTTTTTAAATTTTGATTTGCGTTAATTTTTTTTTTTATAATTGTGTCATCATTAATAATTAAAAAGTAATTAAAAAAAATAAGAAATATAAAGCCAGCAATTATTATAAAAAAATTTATAACAAGAATTTGTATTGATAAAGGTAAATTGTATAATGCTAACTTCTTAAGTCTATTCACGCCATGAATATCCTGAGCCATATCTGGTTCTGATTTGATCGAATGATTGATCATAAGATTTAAATTTTTTTCTTAGTCTCTTAATATGACTATCTATAGTTCTATCATCAACATAAATACTATCACCATACATAGCATCCATTAATTGATTTCTATCTTTCACGACGCCCGGATATTTTGCTAGGGATTTTATTAGATTATATTCAGCAACAGTTAATTCAATAACTCGATTTTTCCAAAAACATAATTGTTTTAAATCATCCAGCTCTAAATTATCCCTTTTTAAATTTTGTGTCACCTTATCTTTGTTTTCTAAATCTATCTTTCTGTTTTGATAAATTCTTAAAACTGTTCTAATTCTTTCATTAAGTAGTTTTTGTGAAAACGGCTTTGTTATATAATCAGCTGCTCCCATTCGAAGTCCAATTATTTCATCTTGTTCTTGATCTTTTGAGGTCAAAAAAATTATTGGCATTTCTTTTAAGTTTGTATTTTTGCTTGCTCTTACTTTTGACAAAAGTTCGTTGCCATCCATTTTTGGCATTTTAATATCAAACAAACCTAAATCATAATCTTTGCTTTCTAAAGCCTCAAGTGCTTCTTCGCCATTTTGGAACACATCTACTTTATAACCTTCAGACTCAAGGGCAAGTGAAACAGAGGTCCGAATCGAGCTTTCATCATCTACTAGAGCTATTGTGGACATGTCTTAATTTAATCTCATTTTGTGGCAAATTTAAGTTAAAATTATTCATAAACTCATATTTGGATTTTAACAAAGTGTGACTTAGGTTGATAACTTAATTCATTAATTTCAATTAGTTGTTTGAATAAATTTATATTAAATTAAATATAAGGTTTGACATCAACATAAATTAAATTAATGTTCTTGTTTTGTTCTTATTGCGATATTGACCAAATGTTGTATTGTCTAAACACGGCGACACTACATATTGTGTTTTTCGACAATAAATTTAAAAAAAATGGATAATTTAGAAATGGCAGACAATTCACAGGTATCACAAAAAAACATAGTTGAAAAAAGTGTTAATTTATTAAGTCTAAATGTAGTTAGAAGAGACGGTTCAATCAGCTCATTTAAATCAGATAAGATATCAGATGCCATAAAAAAAGCATTTTTAGCTCAAACCAAAATAAGAAATAATAAAAGTAAAGATAAAGAACAAGAAGAAAGCATCCACAAAACTGTTGAGGAATTAACACACAAAGTTGTGTCTGCTCTAACTCGAAGAATAGCTGATGGAGACATGATTCATATAGAAGATATCCAGGATCAGGTTGAATTAGCACTAATGAGAGATGAACACCATAGAGTAGCAAGAGCATATGTATTATACAGAGAGCAAAGAGCAGCATCTAGATACCACACTAAAAAACTAAAAGAACAAGTTGGCGCTAAGGCATCTTCAATGACTGTAACAAAAAGAAATGGCGAAAAGGAACCTATATCTCTAGACAAGATAACAAATAGAGTTTCAGTTTTATCAACTGGGCTAAATATTGATCCTATTGTCGTAGTACAAAAAGCAGTTCCAGGTTTATATAATGAAATTACTTCTACAGAAATTGACATCTATTTAGCAGAAACTGCAGCATCACTTACCGTAGAGCATCCTGATTATTCATACCTTGCCGCTAGAATTAAAGCAAATTCACTTCATAAGGATACGCCGGGATTTATTATTGCCACTAAAAATCTTTTTGATGATGGACTGCTAAGAGAAGATTATTACAATAAAGTAATGGCAAGTGCTGAAGATATTGAATCAATAATTGATTATGACAGAGATTATAATTTTGATTACTTCGCTTTCACCACATTAACTAGAGCTTATTTATTAAAATTTGAAAACAAAACTGTAGAAAGACCTCAAGATTTATGGATGAGAGTAGCTTTAACAGTTGCAGGAAGTGCTTTTAACTATGATAAAGTAAAAGAAACTTATGATAGTCTTTCTAACGGATATTATACACACGCTACACCCACTTTATTTAATAGTGGATTAAAAATGCAGCAATTATCATCATGCTTTTTAATTGGTATGGAGGATGACTCAATAGAAGGTATCTTTAATACAATAAAAGATTGTGCTCTAATTTCTAAAACTGCTGGAGGGATTGGAATGCACGCCCATAATATAAGGGGGAGCGGAAGTAGAATTAAATCTACTAATGGAAAATCAAATGGTCTAATTCCTTTTTTAAAAATCTTTAATGAAACCGCAAAATCAGTTGATCAAGGTGGAGGTAAGAGAAAAGGATCATTCGCTGTTTATCTTGAGCCTTGGCATGCAGATATTGAACAATTTTTAGAATTAAGAAAAAATACTGGAGCTGAAGAGTTTAGGGCACGTGATTTATTTTACGCACTTTGGATTCCTGATCTTTTTATGAAGAGAGTTGAGGAAGATGGAGATTGGACATTAATGAGTGAACATGAATGTCCAGGTCTTTCGGATAAATTCGGTGACGAGTTTGAACAATTATATGAAAAATACGAAAAGAAAATGCCTCATCTTGAAAAAATTAAAGCAAGAGAACTTATGTCAAAAATAATTGAAGCACAGATTGAGACTGGACAACCATATATGCTTTATAAAGACTCCATAAATAATAAATCTAATCAAAAAAATATTGGTATTATAAAATCTTCAAACTTGTGTGCGGAAATTGTAGAATATTCAGATAAAACAGAAACATCTGTTTGTAATTTAGCATCTATTGCATTACCTAAATTTATAAAAAAATCAAAAAATAAAAAAGATAAAGAGTATGATTATAACGCGCTCTATAAAATTGCAAAATTAGCTACAAAAAATTTAGATGAGGTAATTGATATAAATTTCTATCCTACTGAAAAAACAGAAATATCTAATAACAAGCACAGACCAATTGGTCTAGGAATACAAGGTTTAGCTGATGTATATTTTGAACTAGAAATTGCTTATGATAGTGACGAGGCAAAAAAAATTAATAAACTAATATTTGAGACAATTTATTTTGGTGCATTAGAAGCTTCACATGAACTTGCGAAAGAAAAAGGGGCATATACCACTTTCAAAGGTTCTCCTTTATCAGAAGGTAAATTTCAATTTGACATGTGGAATATAGAGCCATCAAATATGTGGGATTGGGACATATTGAGAGAAAAAATTAAAAAAGATGGAGTAAGAAACTCACTTACCACTGCATGTATGCCAACTGCTTCTACAGGAATCATTTTAGGCAACACTGAAACATTCCAAATTCAAACTTCTAACATATATAAAAGACAAACTTTATCTGGTGAATTTTTATTAGTTAATCGACATCTAGTAAAAGCACTATCAAAAAGAAATTTATGGAACAAAGAAATGAGAGATAAAATAATATTAGAAAATGGTTCTGTACAAAATATATCTAATTTTCCAGAAGATCTAAAAGAAACATATAAAACAGTTTGGGAAACATCACAAAAATCAGTAATTGATATGGCGGCTGATAGAGCTCCATTTATTGATCAAACTCAGTCAATGAATTTATGGTTATCAACACCTACATTTGGTAAAGTTAATTCAATGCATATGTATGCTTGGAAAAAAGGACTTAAAACAGGAATGTACTACTTGAGAAGCAGATCTGCTGTTGATGCAGTAAAAGTGACTGTATCTTCAGAAAAAGCAGCAAAAGAAGATTTTGTTAAATCTCAAATAAATAATAATAACGAGCCAGATGAATGTCTAACATGCAGTGCGTAAAGGAGAATAAGTAATGATATCAAAGGGTGTTAAATCAATCTTTCCAATAAAACATCAAGATATTTGGGATAAATATAAACTTCATATTCAAGCTTTTTGGACACCTGAAGAAGTTTCTCTTCATGACGACCTTAGAGATCTCGAAACTTTAAATGATGGGGAAAAACATTTTATAAAACATGTTTTAGCCTATTTTGCAAATTCCGAAGCGATGATTAATGAAAATTTAGCAAGTAGGTTTTATAAAGAAATATTAATACCCGAAGCAAGATGTTTTATTTCTATGCAGATGTTGAACGAATCAATTCATGCTGAAATGTATGGATTACAAATTGAGGCATATGTTAAAGATCAAAAGGAAAAAGATTTACTTTTTGATGCAATTCAAAATGTCCCATGTATTAATCATAAGGCACAATGGGTATCAAAGTGGCTTAATGGGAATCAAAACCTGTTAACAAGATTGATAGGTTTTGGTCTCGTTGAGGGTTTATTTTTTGCTGGATCATTTTGTGCAATTTATTACTTTAGAAAAAGAGGTTTATTACCTGGTTTGGCATTATCCAATGATTGGATTGCAAGAGACGAAGGAATGCATTTTAGTTTTTCAGCTCTTATGTTTAAAACCTTAAGGGATAAATTTAATAATAATACTCTAACAGACACAGACATAACAGATCTAACGCTTATACCAAACAATGTTCCTCAATCACAATTTGAAGAAATAGTTAGAGAAGCAGTTTCATTTGAAAAAGAATTTGTTAAAGATGCACTTCCAGTAGACTTAATTGGAATGAACCAAGATTTAATGTGCCAATATATTGAAGCAGTTGCTGATAGAATTGCTGATTTATTTGAATTTGAAAGAGTATTTAATACGGAAAACCCATTTGATTTTATGCGTGCATTAGATGTTCAAAATGTAACAAACTTTTTTGAAAAAAGAGTTTCAGAATATCAAAGACCTACAGATAGAGCCTTAAGCTTTGATGATGCATTTTAATGGACGTAGAAATATACTCTAAAACTAACTGCATATTTTGTGATAAAGCTAAATTGCGATTAGCCAAAAAAAATCCAAAAATACATATGTTAGATAAAGATTATACTCATGAAGATTTTTTTAAAAAATTTCCAAATGCAAGAACATTTCCCCAGATTATAATTAATGGGAAAAATATAGGTGGATATCACGAGCTTGAAAAATGGCTAGCAATGAATTCTTTTGAAGAAGATTTTTAATGGGCATCACCCCAATTACTTCCCATTCCATAATCAACTAAAAGAGGGACTTTAAAATTTTTAAATTCTAAATGAGTATTTTCCATTATAAATTTAATTTTATCAATTATAGTATCTTTTTTTGAGTCATTTATTTCAAAAATTAATTCATCATGAACCTGTAAAAGAATTTTCACTTTTAATTCTTCATTAATAATTAATTTATTTAATTCTATCATTGCTAATTTTATTATATCTGCAGCAGTTCCTTGAATAGGAGCGTTGATTGCCTGTCGCTCTGCAAATCCTCTTACTGCAAAGTTTTTATCATTTATATTTTTTATATTACATTTTCTTCCAAATATTGTTTCTACAAATAAATTTGTTTTAGCAAACTCGATTTGATTATCCATATAATTTTTAATTTTTGGATATTTCTTGAAGTAGTTTTCAATATAAGTTTTTGCCTCAGTATTAGAGACACCTAATTGTTTAGCCAATCCATAAGGACTAATTCCATATAAAATTCCAAAGTTAATTGCTTTTGCTCTTCTTCTCATTTCGGAATCTAATTTTTTTGGATTAATTCCAAAAATTTGAGATGCAGTTGAGCTATGAATATCTTCATTATTCTTAAATGCATTTATGAAATTGTCATCACCAGAAATTTCAGCTGCAAGTCTTAATTCAATTTGTGAGTAATCAAAACTCATGAGTGTATTATTTGAGTCACAAACAAATGCTTTTCTTATTTTTTTTCCATTATTTGTCCGTATAGGAATATTTTGTAAATTTGGATCATTAGAGCTCAATCGACCCGTAAGTGTATTAGCAATACCATATGATGTGTGAACTCTAGATTTATGTTTTGTTGCCTGATTTTGTAAAGCATCAGTGTATGTTGATTTCAATTTTGTTAATTCTCTCCATTCCAAAATTAGACTTGCAATTTCATAGCCTTGATCTGATAAACTGGATAAAGTGGAGGAATCTGTTGAATAAGTACCTGTTTTAGTTTTTTTTCCTCCTTGAATATTTAAGTCAATAAATAAAATTTCACCTAATTGCTTAGGAGAGCCTATATTAAAATTTTTGCCTGCAAATTTATAAATTTTTTTTTCTAATGTTAAACTTTCTTTCTCAAATTCTTTACTTAATTTATTAAGATATTTTGTATCTACCTTAATTCCATTTCTTTCAATTGAATGTAAAACATCGATCAATGGTAGGTCAATGTCATAATATACAAAATTACTCTTTTCATTTTTTATTCTATTATTTAAAAAATTAAAAAGTTTCAAAGTAACGAGAGCATCTTCTGCAGCATATTCAAGTGCTTTATTTACATTTACGTAATCAAATGTAATTTCTTTTTTTCCAGAGCCTACAACTTCTTTGAACTTAATATTAGTATGATTAAAGTGTAAGTAAGCCAAGTCATCCATATTGTGTTTTGTTACACCATTATCTATTGCATATGATAGTAACATTGTATCTGCTATTGAGTTAAATTTGATACTATACTTATCTAAAATTCTGATATCATATTTAATATTATGCCCAATTTTCAAAATTGACTCATCAGCACATATCAACTGAAGGGCTTTAATTAATTTATCTTCTTTTATTTGTTCTTTAATTCTATCATTGTTATCAAGGTTTTTGTGATTAATAGGGATATAATAGGCAGACATTTCATCAATTGCTATAGAAACACCAACTAGAGTCGCTTTCTCAATATCTAGAGAATTAGTTTCTGTGTCTAAAGAACAATAACCCTTATTTTGAATATTTTTTATTAACTTATCTAAATCTTCTACTTTGTTAATAAGATTGTATTTTTTTTTTATTTTATGTTCACTAGTTTTATCATCTGAACTAAAATTATTTATAAATGAATTATTTTTTAATCTTTCAGCTATGCTCTTAAAGCCCTGATTTGATAGAAATATAGATAAGCTTTCATTACTAGCTATTGAAGAATATGTATGTATATCTTCAATTTTAAGAGGAAGTTCTATATCTTTTTTTAACTTTACTAGCTCAAGACTAATTAAAATTTCTTCTCTATTATCTAATATAATATTTCTTCTTTTTTCTTGCGGTATTTTAATGGCATTTTTAATCAAAGAGTTAATATCGCCAAATTCTTCAATTAGTTGAAGCGCAGTTTTTGGTCCTATACCTGGAGCTCCAGGTATATTGTCAACCTTATCGCCAGTCAAAGCTTGAATTTGAATTACTTTATCTGGTGGAAGACCAAATTTTTCTATGACTTGGTCAATACCAATTTTTTTATTTTTCATTGGATCAAGCATTGAAACGTTTTTATTAACTAATTGCATCAAATCTTTATCTGATGATACTATTATTGACTCAGTTTTATGTTTTTCTGCTAATTTACAATAGGTTGCAATAATATCATCTGCTTCAAAACCTTCTATTTCAATTTGTGGAATATTAAAAGCGTTAACACATTCTCTTATTATTTCAAACTGTGGTATTAAATCTTCAGGTGTTTCACCTCTATTAGCCTTATAGGCTTTAAAAATTTTGTTTCTAAAATTTTCTCTTGCCGCATCAAAGACAACAATCATTTTATCTTCTCTGTAATCTTCAATTAGCTTAACTAACATATTGGTAAAGCCAAAAACTGCATTAATTGGAGTACCATCTGCCCTGTTCATTGGTGGAAGCCCATAGTAAGCTCTAAAGATGTAAGCTGATCCATCAATAAGAATTAATCTATTTTGTTTATTCATTAGAAAATTAAATATATAGAGAATTAAAATAAATGTCAGATTATATTTACTCAATAGAAGCTAAAAAAGTTAATAAAATATTTAAAAAAAAATCAACTGAAGTAAGAGCATTAAATAATTTTAATATTAAAATTAAAAAAGGTTCTATCCATGGTTTATTAGGTCCAAATGGAGCGGGAAAATCAACGTTTATAAACATCTTAGGTGGATTAGTAAAAAAAAATTCAGGTGAAGTAAAAATTTGTGGACTTGATATTGATAAAAACCAAAAACAAAGTAAATTTAAAATAGGAATAGTTCCACAAGAATTAAATATTGATCCATTTTTCACACCTTATGAATTACTAGAATTGCAAGCAGGTTTGTATGGTATAGATAAAAAAAATAGAAAAACTGAAGAAATCTTAAATAATCTAAATTTAATTGATAAAAAAAATGCATATGCCAGATCATTATCTGGAGGAATGAGAAGAAGATTACTTATAGCCAAAGCTCTAGTTCATAATCCTGAAATGCTGGTACTTGATGAGCCGACAGCGGGTGTTGATATAAATTTAAGAACTTCATTATGGGAATATATAAAAAAAATAAATAAATCTGGAACAACAGTCTGCTTAACTACTCATTATTTAGAAGAAGCTGAAAAGTTATGTGAGTTTATTACGATATTAAATTTAGGTGATATTATTGCTGATGATACTAAAAAAAATTTGTTAGAAACCATTTCAACTAAAAAAGTTGCTTTTATTTTAAAAAATAAAATTAAGTTAGAAAATATTTCGAATGAATTTGAATATGAATTAAATGAAGGTATTTTAGAGATTATTTATGATAAGCAAAAAATAAACCTTAATAAAATAATACAAATACTTAATTCAAAAAATATAGAGTTTAATGAAATAAATACTTTTGAAAATAAGTTGGAAGATGCTTTTATAAAACTTACAAACCTTGAGGTAAATAATGATTGATGTGAAGGATAAGTTATTACTATTTCCTTTTATTTTAATATCACTTGTACCTATTACTTTGATTACGGGTCCAGCAATACCAGACTTGTCAATAACAGCATCATGTATTATATTTATATACTTTGTATATAAAAAAAAATTTGAAACCCAATACAATACTTTTTTTTATTATACACTTTTTTTTTGGATTTCACTTTTGATATTAAATTTAATTTCTATCAACTTATCGAAATCAATAGCTGAGTCATTTATTTTCTTAAGACTGCTTTTAATACCAATTATTATGTGTTTTTGGATTTTTATAAATCTTAAAAATATAAAATTTGTTTTGCTATTAGTTTTTATAGCAAATTGCATAGTTATTTTTGATACTTTTTTTCAATTTTTAAATTATGATAAACTGGAAGGTTTTGGGGAAGATATTTTTTCAAGAAAAGCAGAAATATATGGTCGTTTATCGGGTCCATTTTTGGATATGGTTCCTGGATCTTTTATAGCAAAGTTTTTTATTTTTGGATTTATATATTTAACTTTAACAATCAAAAACATTAATAAACTTTTTTTTGTATCAATTATTTATATTTCATTTTGTGGTCTTATCACATTTATTAGTGGTGAAAGAATGGCATTGGCAACATATCTACTTGGTTTATTTTTATCAATAATCTTAATAAAAAAATATCGATTTATTTTTTTTATAAGTTTTATCTTATTTTCAATAACATCTGTTTTACTTTATAAATCCCATGATTTTTACCAAAACTATAACGTGGTTGAATCAAAACCTCATCATCTAGGTCTTGTAATTGAAAAAATTGATAAAGATTGTATTAATGATACTAACTGCAGTAGAATTATTAAACTTCAGCCAAAACTTGATGTAGTTTTAAAAAATTTCTCCAAAACAGCCTATAATGATGCATTTCAATTAGCCTATCAAATGTTCAAATCTCATCCCTTTACTGGAGTTGGTATGAATAATTATAAATATGGCTGTTTAAACATAAATGAATTTAAAAGAGATGTTTGCTGGAATCATCCTCATAATTTTTATTTACAATTTTTAACAGAAACAGGATTAATAGGCTTAAGTATGTTTTTGTTCTATATCTTTCTTATTTTTAAAAATATAGCCATTGATTTTAAAACAAATATTTTTAGTAAATATTCATTTATTGGATTAGTAATTATTTTTTGGCCAATTATGTCTACAGGTAGTTTACTAAAAAATTGGCACGGGATTGAAACGTTTTTTATTATAGGATTATCATTATCTATTATGAACCTTTATAGAAAAAAAACTATTTAAATTTTTTTATAATAAAACATTTCATTTTAGTTGGCATTAAAAAAGCAGGAATTTTAATTAAACCAGGGAATGTGCCTAAAAGTGGATCGAGCCAGCCACTAGTTTTAATTTTCAAAATCTTAAGAGTTTGTTTGTCATAAAAATCCAGAATGTTCTTTCTTAAAATTTTTTCACTGTAAAAAAAAACCATATCTGTTTTCAGTTTTTCAAGCACGAAAAACGTAAATTTATAAAATAATTTTTCTATAAAAAAAAAGAATTTATTTAGTACTGGTTCAATAATAAAAAGTTCACCACTATTGTTGAGTTTTTTATTGGACTCTAACATTATCTTACGCAATGAAGTTATTGCTTCATTATAATTTTTACCATTGATATGGTGCAATGCAAAAATTATCAATATTACATCTATAGAATTATCAGGTATTTTATTCATATTTCTAGCATCTTGATTAATTTTTATAATTTTATTATTATCTAAAGAATTCAACATTTCAGTTGATACGTCTAAAACGTAGATTTTTTTTGATAAATCATGATTATAAAATACATGACCTCCACTGCCAATGTCTAAAATAATTTTATTTTTTATTAATGGATTAATTAGTTTATTAATTTCATGGTATATTTCTTTTTTATCACCTAAATTAATAAAATATTCTTTATTAATCCTATTAAAATGATTATGCATAAATACTTTTATTAATCAAAAAAAAATAAAATACAATTCAAAGTTTGGAATAATCTATATTAGTTTGCTTAATTTAGAATTTAAAAATTTCTTTTTTACATATCTAGCAATAATAATTCCAATTATAAAGAATATTAAAACTGATAAAGTCTTTGTATGAATTTCACCAAATAGTGAACCTATATAAATAAATAAAAAAATTAAAGACGACGTAAAAAAATAAAAATTAAAACCAATTATTGAACCTATAATAGAAAATAAAATTATAAATAAGATATTGCCAGTTCCCATACCAAAGTGCGAACCAACATACGCCATATAGATAGTTGAAAATATTAGAGAAATATTAGTAAATTTTTCATTATCAATAAATCTTACTTTAAATAAATAGTAAAGTGATTTTAATCCATCGATCCACGTAATTTTTTTACCCTGCAATTTTGTTCTAAAAAAATAAGAAACTCCATATTCATGTATAAAAAAATTATTCCTTACTATTTGAGAAGCAATATCCAACTCTATTCCAAAATCATTAACTGTAAGGTTTATTTTATTAATTACCTCTCTATGCATTATTTTTAGTCCACAATGAACATCAGTAAGTGAGTGCATAAAAAAAATTGTAAATATTAAAGAGTTAAGTTTTCCAACTAAATTATTAAAAAAGTAATTATTTCTTTTTAATTTACCTGATAAATATCTGCTCCCAAATATACATTTAATTTCTTCTTTACTTTGTATCATTTTGTACATTTCAAATGCATCTTTTGTGTCTAATTCAAGATCAGCATCTTGTAATAAAATATATTTACCAGTTGAAATATTTATTCCCTCTTGAATAGCTCTTCCTTTTCCAGAATTATTATCTAGAGTAGTATATTTATATGTAAATTTATGATCTTTTGTGTTTTTGAAATTTTCAATTAAACTTTTAGAATTATCTGTTGAACCGTCATTAACAAATATAACTTCTACATCATCATTATTAAAGTAAGCTATTAGCTGATTAAAAAGCTCATTTAGATAATTTTCTTCATTGTATACAGGTATTATTATCGATAAATTAAAATTATTCTCTTGGGGCATGCTTATTTAATATTCGTTGAAGTGTTCTTCTATGCATTCTTAATCTTCTTGCTGTTTCTGAAACATTTCTTTTACATAGTATAAACACTCTTTGAATATGTTCCCATCTTATTCTATCAGCAGTCATTGGATTTTCAGGTGGTGGGGGTAATATTTCTTCAGAATTTGTTAAAGCATCATAAATTTGATCAATTTCAGCTGGCTTTGGCAAATAATCAATTGCACCAGTTTTAATTGCAGCAACAGCAGTAGCTATATTACCATATCCTGTTAGCAGTAATGATTTTGTATCTGGAGAAATTTCTTTTATTTTTTTTATAAGCTCAAGACCTGAGCCATCCTCAAGCCTCATATCAATAACAGCATAATCAAATCTTTCCTCAAGAATTCTTTTTAAGCAGGTATTGTATCCGGAGTATGTTTCAACTTCAAAACCCTTTTTTTCCATAGATCTACCAAGTCTTTCTCGAAATGGTGTATCGTCATCTACAATTATAATTTTTTTTAACATTATAATAAAATAGTTTTTTCAAATTTAATTTCAACTACTGCACAATTATTTTTAGAATTATAAAAAAATATACTACCTTTCATATTTTCTATTAAATTTTTTGCAATAAAAATTCCTAATCCCAATCCTTTTTTATTTTTAGAAATATATGGCTCTCCTAATTTATCCAAAACATCTTTGGAAAAACCATTCCCATCATCTAATACTTTGATTAAAATATCTTTATTTGAGGATTCCAAAAAAATATTAACTTTCGATTTTGAATATTGAATAGAATTTTGAATAATATTACCTAAAGCGTAATTTATTTCATCTTTAAAATAAATTTTATTTTCTTTGCTAAAATTTTTGTAAAATATTTCTAAAATTTTATTATCGTTAAATTTATCAAAATTTAATTTTATTAAATCTACAATTCTTATTTTTTCAAAAAAATTATCTTTTAGGTTTTGCGGATTTTTGGATAATCTCAAAAGTATTTCTTTACATCTTTCTGCCTGAGATCTTAACAATTTTATATCATTCATTAAGATTGAGTTTTTAAGAAAAACTTTTTCTTTAATTAAATCATTTAATACAAGAAATATTGTATTCAAAGGGGTACTTAGTTCATGAACAGCCGCAGCACTAAGATAAGCAACTTCTGTTGTTTTTTTTTGATTTGTTAATTTTATTTTAGCTTCAGAAAGAGCGCTAGAAATCTTTCTTGATGAACTTGCAAATAAATACGCATAAATAGCAATAAATATTATTGTGATTATAAGAGCTATTAGAATACCAAAATTATATAGATAAGGAGTAATAAAATTTTGATCCCAATCTAGTGGAACGAAATTAAAATTTATAAATAAAATTAGAAATATAGAATATAGAGATAACAATATAGTCCACAAAGCCGGAAGGTATGAGGCAGAAATTATCACAGGAGCTAATATCAATATTATAAATGGATTGAATATTCCTCCTGTCAGATACAACAGTGCTATTAATTGAGAGATATCAAACATTAAAAAAAAGAAAGTTTTATTATATTTTAAAGTCGGATTATTTTTTTGAATGAAATATGAGAAAATATTAATAAAAATAGATAAAAGAACAACAAACAAACATTCTGCTAAAGGTATAGTGAAATTAAAAGCAAAATAGATAACTATTAATGTAATTAATTGACCAACAATTGCTAACCACCTAATTTTAATTAAGTTTGTTAATAAGACTGTATCCACTTGTAAAAAAATTAATTAAATATCTAAATTTGCAACTTTTAGTGAGTTGTCTTGAATGAAGCTTTTTCTTCCTTCGGTTACATCACCCATAAGAGTTTCAAACACAGCATTAGCTTGATCGACCTCATCTATTTTTACTTTTAGTAAAGATCTATAATTTTGATCGAGTGTGGTTTCCCACAATTGATCAGGATTCATTTCGCCAAGACCTTTGTATCTATTTATATTAAGACCTTGCTTTCCTAAATTTATCACAGTTTCTATTAAATCAACGGGTCCGTTTATTTTGTGCTCTGTTTCACCATTTTGAAGAATACCTGCCGAACCATTCTTTAATAAACCAAAATTTTCCATTAAATCCTTTCTGAATTCATTTAAAGACTTGGCTTCAGGAGTATGTAAAAAATCATTATTTATTGAGTATTTTTTTTCAATACCTTTATTTAATGAAACTATTTTTAAAGAAGAGTTTTCGAATGTAACATGCCATTGTTTAGGTTCAATTGTATTTAGTCTTAATTCTAAATATTGTGCAATCTCTTTGCCAATACTATTATCTTTATATGATTCTATTTTTAGAGCTGCTATAACTGCTGCTTGTTCAATAACTAATTTATTTTTAATTCTTCTGGTTAATCTATCTATTAACTTTTGAACAGTTTTGCTTAAATAAAGTAATTTAATTAATTCAGCGCCAGTTATTTTAACAGTTTCTTTTTTATTTTTTGGGACTTCGTAAATTATTTTTTTTGAACCCTCATCAATAAGATATTTTTCCATTTCATTTTCATCCTTGATATATTGAATAGAATTACCTTTCTTAGATCTAAACAGAGGGGGTTGTGCAATATACAACCTGCCACTTTCTATTAAAGGGCGCATATGCCTATAAAAAAAAGTTAATAGTAAAGTTCTTATATGACTTCCATCTACATCTGCGTCTGTCATAATTATAATTTTATGATACCTCATTTTTTCTATATCAAATTTACCTTCTGATTTGTCAGTGCTCTCATTACCCGTTGGATTTCCAACCCCAGCACCAATAGCAGTAATTAATACTCCAATTTCATTACTAGTTAAAATTTGTTTCTGGTTAGCTCTTTCTACGTTTAAAATTTTACCCCTCAAAGGAAGTATTGCTTGGTTTTTTCTATCTCTACCTTGTTTTGCAGATCCACCTGCTGAGTCGCCCTCTACAATAAACAATTCAGATAACTCAGGATTTTTTTCCTGACAATCTGCTAACTTGCCTGGTAAGGATGAATTTTCTAAACCGGTTTTTCTTCTGGTTAATTCACGTGCTTTTCGTGCAGCTTCCCTAGCATTTGATGCTTCTATTATTTTATCAATTACTTTTTTAATTTCATTTGGATTTTCTTCAATCCATTGTTCAAGCTTTTCTAAACTTACTGACTCAACAACAGGACGTACTTCAGAAGAAACAAGTTTATCTTTTGTTTGACTTGAAAATTTTGGATCTGGTAACTTAACCGATATAATACATGTAAGGCCTTCACGTGCATCATCTCCAGTAACACTAACTGAAGACTTGGAGCTTTTATTGATATAATTTACTATACTTCTTGTTAGCGCACCTCTAAAACCTGCCAAATGTGTTCCACCATCTCTTTGAATTATATTATTTGTAAAACATAGAGTATTTTCATGATAACTCTCAGTCCATTGAAGAGAACATTCAACATTCACATTATTTTTACTAGATTTAAAAAAAATAGGATCATTTATTATTTTATTTTTACCTTTATTTAAGAATTGAACATATTCATTAATACCACCTTCATATTTAAAATTTAATTCTTTTATTTCAGATGATCTTTTATCTTTCAAAATAATATTAACACCAGTATTTAAAAAAGCTAACTCTCTTAGTCTCTTTTCTATCGTTGTAAAATTAAAATCAATATTTTTGAAAGTATTATTAGAGGGAAGAAATGAAATAGCAGTTCCTGTAAAATAATTTTTATCTTTTTTTTCAGATTCTCCAACAACTTCTAATTTCTTTTTTACTGAACCATTTTCAAAATCAATTCGATATTTTTTTCCATCTCTATTAATTATTAATTCTAGTTTTTCAGATAAAGCATTTACAACTGAAACACCTACTCCATGTAAACCTCCAGATACTTTATAGCTGTTTTGGTCAAATTTTCCTCCAGCATGCAATTCTGTCATGATTAATTGAGCAGCTGAAACTCCCTCTGTTTTATGAATATCAACTGGGATACCCCTGCCATTATCTTCAACAGTAATAGTGCCATCTGAATTAAGAATAACTTCTATTTTATCACAATATCCAGCAAGTGCTTCATCTATTGAATTATCAACAACTTCATAAATCATTTGGTGAAGTCCAGATCCATCATCTGTATCACCTATGTACATACCTGGTCTTTTTCTTACTGCCTCAAGACCTTTTAAAACTTTAATTGACTCAGAAGAGTACGTTTCGCTGTTCATTAATCCTCTATATTACAAAAGTTAGTGTTTGTTGATAAAAAAGAAAATAAATTTTTAGTAGTGCCTGTCATAAAAACTTGTAAATTTAAAGTTTCTATTAAAGCTAGTAATATTTTTCTATTAATCTCATCCAAATGAGAACATATTTCATCAAGCAGCAAAATTGGACTTATACTGATTTCACCAATTAAGAATTCGCAATGAGAGAGATATATTAATAAAATAAGTGTTTTTTGCTGTCCTGTTGATAGTTGAGAAGCCAAAAATTTTTCATTTATCATGAAAATATAATCAGACTTATGAGGTCCAATTTTGGAACCACCTGTTATACTGTCTACTAATCTATTTTTTTTTAATTCCTTTTCATAAAATTCTTGGTCTAAATTTTTATCACAAAATACATCATTTACTCTAATATTGATATAATAGCTCAAATCAAATTTATTTAAATTATGATTTAAATATTCTGTGGTTATATTTATTTGCTTTTCTCTAAATTTATAAATTTGACATCCAAGTATTGAAATATTTTTTTCTAATTCAATTAGCCATGATTCATCCGCCACATCAGAGTTGAGTAGTTTTGATCTTTCTTGTAAATATTTATTATATTTATTAATTATTTTATTGTATGTATTTTTATAAGTAAAAATTAATTGATCTATAAAATTTCTTCGATTTGATGGTGAAGAGGTAAATAATCTTTCAGTTTCAGGTAAAAAATATAATAAAGGAAAGAATTCATAAATATTTTTAAGAGTATTTAGTTCTTTGTCATTATTCACTGATAAAATTTTTTTAAATCTATTATTTTCTAACTTTGTTTCTGAAACTAATTTATAAGTTGTATTATTATTTTCAAAATCTGATTTAATAACAAATTTATTAAAATTTTTATTTATAATATTTGATAACTTATCTTTTCTAAACCCTCTTCCTCTTGAAAGAAGAGATACACCTTCTAATACATTTGTTTTTCCAGATCCATTTTTTCCATAAAAGACATTATTATTACTTGAAAATTCTATTGAATACTGTTCGAAATTTCTAAAATTTAAAAAATTTATGTTTTTAAAATATCCCAAATATCAAACTCTCATAGGCATTAGAACATAAGTCACATCTGACTTAACCTGTTCCTGAGCTATTATTGGTGTCGAATTATCGTTAAAAGACATTTTAATTTCTTCGCCTTCCAAATTATCTAATATATCCATTATATACTTTGAATTAAAACCAATTTCTATTTCATCTCCATCATATGTTGATTGTATATCTTCAGTAGCAGTGCTGTTTTCATTATTAATTGTACTCAAATTTATTAAATTTTTAAAAAGTTTAAATTTAATTGATGGTGATTTTTCGTTTGCAATTGTACTTACTCTGTCAACTGCATCTAAAAGATTTAACCTATTAACAATTAAATGCTGCTGGTTATTTTTGGGTATAACTCTTACATAGTCTGGGAAATTACCATCAATTAATTTTGAAATTAAAATTAGATCTTTTACATAAAAAATAATTTTATTAGAAGATATATCAATTTCAATATCATCATTATCTTCAGCGAGAAGTTTTGATAATTCATAAATTGTTTTTTTTGGTATGATGACTCCTGGGACCTCATTATCAAAAATTTCAATTTTAGATGTAGATGTTGCCAATCTGTGTCCATCTGTTCCCACGAAAGTTAAGTAACTTGAGTCATCGTTTTTAGAAATATTAAAATACAATCCATTTAAAAAATATCTTGTTTCTTCATTAGAGATAGCAAATTTTGTTTTATTAATTAAATTATAAATTGTTTGAGATTTAACCACTAATCTTTTACCATCCGAAAAAGTGTCTATTATTGGAAACTCATCTTTTGGAAGGCATGATAATGAGAATTTGGAAACATTTGATCTAATAGTTAGCAACTTTCCATCATTTGAAATAAATTCTACTTCATTTGTGTCAGGAAGTTTTTTAATTATATCAAATATTATTTGGGCATTCAGAGTAGTTGCGCCTTTTTCAATAACATTACAGTTAATTTTTTCTTTCATAGAAATATCCATATCTGTGGAATATAATGTTAAAGAATTATTTTCAGCTTCAAATAATATATTTGAAAGTATTGGTAATGAGTTTTTTTTATTAACAATATTCTGTAAATGAGAGAGCGCTTTAAAAATAACAGGTTTATTAATAATAAATTTCATATCGAAAATATAAAGAAATTTATATTAAGAATCTATAAGTCTTTTTAACAATTCTATATCTTCATTAAAGTTAATATCTTGAAGCTTTAATTCCTCTATTTTTTTAACAGCATGCATAACGGTTGTATGATCCCTGCCACCAAATTTGCGCCCAATTTCAGGCAATGATCTTGAAGTAATTGATTTAGCTAAATACATTGCTATTTGTCTTGGTCTAGCTACAGATCTTGATCTTCTTGGCGAGTGCATATCTGTTATTCTTATGTTAAAATGTTCTGCTACTTTCTTTTGAATTTCCTCGATAGTAATTTTTTTATTTGAAGTTTTTAAAAGATCTTGAAGAACGACTTGGGCAGTTTCGACACTAATTGATGTTCCAACTAAAGTTGCATGTGCAACAAGTCTATTTAAAGCACCTTCCATTTCTCTTACATTTGATATTATTCTATGAGATAAAAATTCTAATACTTTAGAAGGAATCTCAACGCCTCTTTTTTGTGCTTTTTCTATTAATATCCCAAGTCTCAACTCATATGTTGTAGGATGGATATCAGCAACTAATCCACATCCAAGTCTTGACTTTAATCTTTCCTGAACACCATCCAAATCAGAAGGTGATTTATCAGCAGAAATAACTATCTGTTTATTCTGTTCAATTAAAGCATTAAAGGTGTGAAAAAACTCCTCTTGGGTATTGTCTTTACCACTAATAAACTGAACATCATCAATCATTAATACATCAATAGATCTAAATTGCTCCTTAAATGCAGAAGTATCTTTATATCTGAGAGCCCTTACAAATTGATACATAAATTTTTCAGCTGAAAGATAAATTACTTTTCTTTCTGGTTGTAATTCTTTTATCTTCCAACCAATTGCATGCATCAAGTGAGTTTTTCCTAACCCTACTCCACCGTATAGAAAAAGTGGGTTAAATGAAACAGTATCAGCTTCTGCTACTCTTTGAGAAGCTGCAAAGGCAAGTTCATTTGGTTTACCTACAACAAAGTTGTCAAAGGTAAATCTAGGATCCAAAGGTGCTCCAAATTCGTTTGGATATGCAGATTGTTGATTTGATCTAATATCCATAGAAGATTTCCATTGATTATCTGTACTTTTAATAGTCCTGGCTGTTCCTGGAACAACTCTTCCACCATTTGGCTTCACAACAAATTTGATAATATCTATGTTATCAATATATTTTTTTGACTCAATTTTTATTTTATCTGAATAATTATTAACTATCCAATCTCTTAGGAATTTTGTAGGTACTGAAAATGAAAGGGTATTATTTTCATATGAAATAAAGTTTAAATGTTTAATCCAATTATTATATGCACTTTCGCCAACTGAATTTTTTAGATCTTTTTTAAGAGAGAGCCAATTTTTTTCATCAGACAAATCTAAAGTGTTGCTCATTAGCCCCCTAATATTTTTGATTTTTTTTTTATTAAACCTTACGTAAAAAAATCAAACCCGCAAGATTATTCATTAATTATAATCACCAATTATAATAAAGATAATCAACACTCTTTACGTATTTTTATCAAGAATAAAAGTGAAAAAATTAAAAA
>CETH01184544.1_pt1 | contig 41369 bp, 26 predicted proteins | sample 361461 | NCBI WGS metagenome assembly CETH01 (sample SAMEA2622695, study PRJEB7988) | marine metagenome | isolation source: saline water (ENVO:00002010), including
GGTGAAATATATTTTTGAAATTTTACTTCATCCTTATAGACAAGATCATTCAATCCCATTTGCCTTACAAAAAAATCAAAGTTAGAATTAGTAGATAAAGTAGCAGAACAAAAAACGGCAGTATCAAAACCACCAAAAATGTTATGGTTTATATCTTGTAAATTTTCAGGACATAGATTAAATGAAAAACTATCAAGATTTCTATTAAAATAACGATAAGAAAACCAATTAATTGAATTATCTTTATTATTAATAATAATATCTGAGATATTATAAAATTCATCCAAATTCAATAATAAATAATCAAATTCTTGTAAAATATTTTTATTTATATAATTTTTATTCTCATTTAATATGATCTTATAATCTTCTAATTCAATTAACAATTTATTTAATACTTCTAAATAATTCAATGCATAGGAATCATTTGAAAGGAATACATTATCACTATTAATTGAAATATTTTGAATATATTCAGACTGAATTTGATTTGTAATATTCAAAGAATAAAAATTTTCAGAAAAACTTTTAAATGAATCTAAAACACAGTCTATAATTTCTAGCAAATCTTGAGTTTGAACTCTTAAATTAATTTTTTTATTTTTTGCTATAATTTTAGTTATCCTTAAATAAGAATCCTTATACTCTTTAATCTTTTTTATTGATATTGTTTTAGATGATTGTTGCTGACAAATAGATGGAAAATTATGACACTCATCAACAATACAAATAGCATTATCAGAAATCAAACTGTCTTGCTTATCTTGATAGCTCACTAACATTGAATGGTTAACCACTAAAATATCAGATTGTTTAGCATTATTTCTAATTTTACTATAATAGCATCCTTTATAAGCATTACACTTATAAGTTAAACAAAACTCTGAACGAGCATTAATAAGTAACCATAAATGACTATAATATTTATAATTAAAACTATTACACTCAGAAATGTCACCACTTTTAGTATTTTGAATCCATAAAAATATTGAAAGCAATTCCATAGCTTCATACTTATTGACTTTATTTTCTATATCACTCAAAATATCTTTTAACCTTGTTAAACAAATATAATTATTAATTCCTTTTATAATTGTAGCTCTAGATTCTTTTTCTAAAATATCCATAACAAAAGGAATATCCTTATAAAATAGTTGACTCTGCAAACTATGAGTATTTGTTGAAATTATTATTTGTTTACCACTTTCATATCCATATAAAAGGGCAGAAAATAAATAAGCATAAGACTTTCCCAAACCAGCACCAGCTTCTGCAACTAAAAAATATTCTTCATTACAAGCACGTAAAATATCTTTTGAAAATTGTATTTGCTGAGAACGAAGTTCATAATTGCTTAAATGCTTATCCACTAATCCATCTTTTTTAAAAATATCATCAATAAAATACCTGCGATCTGAATTATTTTCATAAGCCAATGACGGTTCTAAATGATTAAACATATTGATTTTATTATTACTAGATTGATTACTTTGTATAATATAGTCTATAACTTTATCAAACAATTTATTATTAGGGACATTAAATCCTTCAATACATTGCTTTAAATTTTGTACTAAATCAAGATTGCTATTTTTTATTTTTTCTAACAACTTAATAAATAATAAACCTGAATTTTTTGCATCTTCTTCAGCTCTATGTGAATCTAAAATTTCAATATTAAATTTTTGGCATAAAGATACTAAGCTAAATGAATTATAATTATAACAATATATTTTAGATAAATAATAAGTGTCACATATCATTCTATCAGAAAAAATAGAATTATAATTAGCTAGATATGATTTTAAAAAATTCATATCAAAAATTATATTATGTCCTACAATTGGTAAATCTTGAACAAAAGATAAAAAGTCTAATTCAATATCTTGAAATAAAGGTTTATCTTTTACCATTTGATTGCTAATACCTGTAATTTGAATTGTCGTATTAGCAATCTTTTGTTCTGGATTTATTAATGATGTAAAACTATCTACTAGTATACCTTCCTTAAACTTACATGCAGATATTTCAATGATTTTATCTTCTTTAGGATTTAAACCTGTAGTCTCTAAATCAATTGCTATAAAATCAGATAAGCCTATATATTTAATAAAGTTTTTCATATTTACAATTTAAAAAGCTTTTTCAGACTTAATCGTTTTCAACTAAGAACGTAGGGAAATGAATATCAAATCTATGCCAATAATAATACTTACTGATATAAAAAATTAAAATTAATGGTATAAACATATATGGATAAATAGTAGAAATAAAAAAATTAAATACAAACAATGGATACTTAACTGAACGACTTAAATCTTTATTAAGATTTCTAAATAAAGCGTATAATAAAAAAGGAAGAGAGCATATAGAAGATATAGATAAGAAAGGATTATTAAAAATAAAAGAGCAAATAAAAACTATCAACATAATTAAGCAAGAAAAAAATCTAAGGATAAATCTATTAGTAAATTCTAATATTTGCATCATTATGAAAATAGGCAAAACTGCTAATGCATAAAAAAATATTTTTAAAAAAAAATCAATATTAAAAATATTAAATAATGAGAAAAAATAGCTTTTATCTGAAAATGCAATTACATATCCATTAAAAATTAATAAAACTGATATAAAAAATAATAAAAAATACTGTTGATAAATTTTCAACAAAGTGTATTTTTTATTAATATAAAAATTAAGAATAAAGAAAAGCAATATACTTAAAAACAAATTATAAATATTTGTAAGTAATACAGTAAAAAAGCTTATTGCTAATGATACATTTATTATATTTACAGCCTTATCTTTACTTATAAAAATATGCAATGGGCTTCTTTCATTTCTTATCTTATCTAATTCATAAATAATTATCTGCTGTTTTATAAATAATGCACCAGTTAAAAATGTTAATGAAATAAATAAACAAATAGTTTTAAAATTAATGACAGAAGTAAGCCACTGAGGATAAAGTAAAGTGTCACTATGAAAGATATACATACCTATACAAATCATTACCCATACTGCAAAGAAAAGGGTTGGATTATAGATAAAAAAAGTATCTAAATACGGAACTATTTTTTTATGTATGGGATGATTCTTTAAAAATTTTTTTAACATTTAATTTGACTTTCTAATATCTTTTAATTTTTTTAAATATTCAACTGAAACACCTTCTGTTATATATTCACCATTAAAACAAGAACAATCAAATGTATCAATTTCAGGATTATATTTTTTCACAGATGCTTTTAAATCATCTAGTGATTGATATATTAACTTGTCAGCACCAATCTCTTGTTTAATTTGATCTACGGTTCTATCGTGAGCAACTAATTCATTAACATAAGGCATATCAATACCATAAACATTTGGATACCTAATTGGAGGAGAAGCACTAGCAAAATAAACCTTTTTTGCACCTGCATCTCTTGCCATTTGTATAATTTGTTTACTAGTATTACCTCTTACAATTGAATCATCTATTAATAGAACTACTCTATTTTCAAATTCAAGATTAATAGTATTCAGTTTTTGTTTAACTGATTTTTTACGCACTTTCTGCCCTGGCATTATAAATGTTCTACCAATATATCTATTTTTAATAAAACCTTCTCTTAATTTTTTATTTAATTCAATACTAAGGGGTAATGCACTTGTTTTACTTGTATCAGGAATTGGTATAACAACATCTATTTCATCTAACTCATCAGTTGTTAAATCTTGTTTTATTTTATTTGCTAATTTTTTTCCCATTTCTAGACGACTTTGATAAACATTAATTCCATCTATCACGCTATCTGGGCGTGCTAAATAAACATATTCAAAAATACAAGGGCTATAGCTATGTGACTGATTATAATGATGAAAGTGTATATCATTTTTCATATCAATGAAGATTGTTTCACCTGGCTTAATATCTCTTTCTACTTTATAGCCCAAACAATCAAGTGCAACACTTTCAGATGCAACCATATACTTATTATTACTCTTAGAACCATATATTAGAGGGCGTATACCATGAGGATCTCTAAAAGCTATCAAACCATGACCTAATAACATAATAATAACAGAATATGCTCCTTGTACTCTTCTATGAACTTCATCAACAGCTTTAAATATTTGTTCTTTAGATAACTCAAGACTTTTATTTTCTTGTAATGCATGAGCAAATATATTAAGTATAACCTCAGAATCAGATGAAGTTTTCAGATGCCTATAATCTTCTTTTTCTATCTCTTCTCTAAGCTGCTTTACATTTACAATATTACCATTATGGACTAATACAATCCCGTAAGGAGAATTAACATAAAAAGGCTGAGCTTCTTCATAATTATATGAACCTGCAGTAGGATACCGTGTATGCCCTACACCAATATTACCTTTCAATGAAATCATAGAGTTTTCATTAAAGACATCTCTAACTAAACCATTATCTTTATGAATATTAAGATTATTTCCATTTTGCAAAGTTGCCATACCAGCAGCATCTTGACCTCTATGTTGCAAAACTGTCAGAGCATTATACATAGTCAGTGAAGCATTATCTTTATCTGTAACTAATCCTAAAATTGCACACATTATTTACTTTCTCCATTATTACCATTAATTGTTGTAGCATTAATTTTATTTATATTTTGATCTAAATGTGCATCAACATAAGCATCTGCCATACCATAAAGAACAAGAATAAGTAACCACCATAAACTTCTATTTCGATCTTTAATATCATTATATTTTGATGATTTGTGATACTCTGAAAGCCAATAAGATTTCATTGCCATCATACTAAATGCTTTAAATGGCTTTTTATTATAAAGCTGACCAAATGCAGGTATATATAACACTTCATTATCACTAATCAAATTCAACATTGGAATTGAGCTAAGGAACAAGGCTCTGTTTGGATCTGGATATTCATTGTTCATCGTATCCCTGCTATGAATAGCTAAAAGTAATGATGATAATGCAAACATAACTTCTGGATTATTATTCAGAAAAGGCAATGTAGATATAAGTAATGGAGCTTTTGAATCACTCTTAACCTTCAAACTATCTAAAGGATCCTGTAAAAAGGCAACCCCAAAAGCAATCAAAATAAAAAGGATATATTTAATTTTCATAACTGCAGACAGCTTCAATTTCAACTTGAGAATCTTTAGGTAATCTAGATACTTCTACTGCTGACCGTGCAGGATAATTACCCTTAAAAAAATCTTTAAAAACTTCATTTAATTGAGAAAAATTATTTAAATCAACAACATATACTGTTAATTTAATAATATGATTTAAAGATAAATTCTCTTCTTCTAAAATTCCTTTAATATTAATCAAACATTGATAAACTTGATCTTTAAAATTTTGAGATACCATTAAGCCTGTACTAGGTTCAATTGGAATTTGTCCTGATGTAAATAAAAGCTGATTAAACTTTACTGCCTGTGAATAAGGACCAATTGCTTTAGGAGATTTATCTGTATTAATTATTTTCATTTAAATCCCATAAATATAATCCAATATCAGAAGATTCTGTTCTATTTACAATACAATCAGATAAAAATATAATAAATTCACCTGTTACAGCAATTGTAGCAGAAAATAAATGTCCTCCAAATGCATTGCATTCCTCATCAGAAATATTTGCATGAATATGAACAAAAGATTCTTTGTTTTTAGTTGTAATATTACCCATTACATTAGTTAACTCAAATTCCCCTTTAAATGTTTTTTTTATATACTTTTTTATTTTGGATGGGTAGGCTCCTAATACAATATTTTCTGCAGCACCAATTCCATTAATCCAACCAAATTTAATATTAGCTTCTTTAATAACAGTATAAAGACAATCAAGGATTTCATCTCCTTTTGCTAGACTAACTAAAACTTTATTTTTTTCAACTCTATAGTTCATTTATTATTACCATTCCATTTTACATCTAATTCCCTATTAGCTTTTGCTTCATCAAGTTTTCTTATAGGGGTATGATGAGGAGCATCTTTAAAATATTCTAACTTTTGAGCAATATTATCATTTAAATACTTCATTTTTTCACAAAATAAATCTAAAGTTTCTTTAGTCTCAGTTTCTGTAGGCTCAATCATAATTGATTCAGGAATATTAATAGGAAAATAAACAGTTGGAGAATGAAAGCCAAAATCTAATAAATTTTTTGCTATATCAAATGCTTTCATTCCTTTCTTTTTTTGTTTTTCTGCAGAAATCACAAATTCATGCATTGTTCCTTCACTATAAGGAACATCATAAAATTCCATTAAAAGAGTTTTTAAATAATTAGCATTCAATAATGCCTTTTGAGAGACTTCTTTTAATCCTTCTTTTCCTAATGATAAAATATAAACATAGGCTCTTAATAAAACTCCATAATTACCAAAAAATGTGTGAACCTTACCAATTGAATGTTCAAGATCTTTAAAATAAAATACAGACTCATCACATTCTACAATTGGAGTTGGTAGATAATTGGATAATTTTTGGTTAACTGCAACAGGTCCTGCCCCGGGACCTCCTCCACCATGCGGAGTTGAAAAAGTTTTGTGTAAATTAATATGCGTAATATCAAATCCCATTTTAGATGGGTTAACCATTCCTACAAGTGCGTTTAAATTTGCACCATCCATATACATAAGTCCATCTACAGAATGAATCATACTGCAAATTTCATCAATATTGTCTTCAAATAATCCTAAAGTATTAGGCTGAGTTAACATCATACCAGCTGTTTCATTATCAACTAATTCTTTAAGATGTTTAATACAAACTCGACCTCTTTCATCAGATTGAACCTGTTTAACAAGATAGCCCGACATTATTACACTAGCAGGATTAGTACCATGAGCTGTTTTAGGTATAATAATATATTTTTTATCTTTATTATTATTCATTTCATGATATTTCTTCATTAATAATAAACCTACTAATTCTCCTTGAGAACCAGCTGAAGGTTGCAAAGTAACCTTATGCATACCTGTTATCTCACAAAGGTATTTACCTAGATTATAATACACTTCTAAAATACCTTGTATACTTTTTTCATCTATTTGATTTGGATGAATTTGAGCAAAATTACTTAACATAGCAATTTTATCATTAATTTTAGGATTATATTTCATAGTGCATGAACCCAATGGATAAAAATTTTTATCCACATGATGATTCTTAACTGAAAGATTTGTAAAATGTCTAACAACTTGTGATTCTGAAACCTGTGGAAGTTCTGCATCTTTATATCTCAAATATTTATTATCTATAATGTTTTCTAAAACATAAGAATTAATTTTATTTTCTGGAGCTTTAAAAGGAGCTCTAGAATCTTTTGATAAGGTGAATAAAATAGGGGTAGAATTATCCAATAGTCATCTCCTTTAAACGTTTAATAAATAAATCATAAGACTTATTATATATATTTTCAGTATCAAAACCACATGATCCAAAATGTGGAGGACCGCCTCCTCCAGAGCCAAGCTCTTTAGATATATTTTTTACAATCAAGCCTGCATTGAATTGATTCAACAGATCTTTAGTAATACATAAAACTATCATTGGCTTGTTAGATTTAATACCAAGTAAAAGCATTGTCTTTGTATTATAGATATTAAGAAATTCATCAACACAATTTTTAATATCTACAGAAAATGATATTTCATTTTTAAAAATTGAAATGCCATTGTTTTCAATTGCCAGTTCCGGAGATTTTATAATACTTTTAATTTTATTAACTTCTAATTGCTTAATTGCACCTGTACCTACCTTAGCTTTTTCTAACAACTCATCTATCTTAAACATAACATCTTCCTTATTACACTGCAATTTAGCTTTAATAGCATTAATCATATTAATGTTCATATTAGAATAGTCATATGCCTGAGAACCTGTAATAGCCTCAATACGTCTAATACCAGAAGATAAGGCTGACTCTGAAATAATTTTAAAAAAACCAATGTCTCCAGTTCTATTAACATGAGTTCCTCCACAAAGCTCAACAGAAAAGTCTCCTACACTTACAACACGAACAATATCATCATATTTTTCCCCAAATAATGCTTCTGCACCTATTTTTTTAGCTTCATCATATTTCTTATGTTCTATACCTAATTTTGTATTCTTGATAATACTATCATTAACATGACTTTCAACTTTTTCTAATTGAGAATGAGATAATTTTTCATAATGTGTTAAATCAAATCTAAGTTTATTATCTGATACAAGCGAACCTGCCTGCTGGACATGGGAGCCTAAAACTATTTTTAGAGCTTTATGCAATAAATGTGTTGCTGTATGATTTAATTTTATTTTTTGTCTTCTATCCATATCTATTTCTACATTAAAAGAATTAATAATTGTATCAGATATAGAACCCTCCAAAAGATTACAAAGATGGCATATTTCATCACCTATCTTATATGTATCTTTTACAGATAGGGATATATCATTAGAGGTGATTTGGCCTGTATCACCAATTTGTCCTCCAGATTCAGCATAAAAAGGTGTTTTATCTAATATGATTTCAACAATTGAATCATCAACAAATCGATATTTAAGTATTTTAGATATACTTTTAAATTCATCATAACCAATAAATTCAGATTGACCATCTAATAAAACATTCCAAGAGCCCCCATCATTAGCTGAATGGAATTTATTACCTTCCCTGGCTTTGTTTTTTTGTTTATCCATAAAAGTATTAAATGAATCAATATCAATATCACAGTTATTTTCTTTAGCAATTAGCTGAGTTAAATCAACCGGAAAACCATAAGTGTCATACAATTTAAAAATATCTTCCCCAGATATCATTTTATCTTCTTGCGAATTTATAATATCATTAATAAGATTAAGTCCTCTATCTAAAGTTTTACCAAAAGAGACTTCCTCAATTTTAATAACTTTTTTTATGTGTTCTTTTTTATCAATTAATTCAGGATAGGCATCACCTATAACATTGCATAAAGAGTCTACTAAATTATACAAAAATGCTCCTTTTATATCTAATACCCTTCCAAATCTAGCTGCCCTTCTAAGCACTCTTCTAACAACATAGCCACGACCTTCATTTGAAGGCATAATTCCATCTGCTAAAGAAAAAGAAACCATCCTAAGGTGGTCAGCAATAACTCTATGAGCCATACCTGATTTTTCACAATACGAGACATCTGATATTTCTTCAATTTTATTAATAATAGGTAAGAATAAATCTGTTTTATAATGATCATCTAGCCCGTTCAATGTTGCTAAAATTCTTTCAAGCCCCATACCTGTATCTACATGAGTTGTTGGTAGTTTTTCTAAGGACCCATCTTTCAATCTATTGTTCTCAATAAAAACTAAATTCCACAATTCTCTATATTCATCTAGTTTATTAACTCCACCTGCATTTTGATTAGATAAATCATCTCCTGTATAATAATGTATTTCTGAACAAGGACCACAAGGACCAACACTACCCATTTCCCAAAAATTATCTTTATCGCCAAATTTAAGAACTCTATCATGACTAATATCTGTATACTGTTTCCATAAATCAAATGCAACATCATCATCCTTATAAACTGTGACCCATAATCTATCTTTATCTAATTTCCACACATCCGTTAATAATTCCCATGACCACATAATAATTTCTTTTTTAGAAAAATCAGCAAACGACCAATTTCCTAACATCTCAAAAAAAGTATGGTGAAATTTATCTAATCCAACTTCTTCTAAATCATTATGCTTTCCACTAACTCTAATACATTTTTGTGAATTTACAACTCTAGGATACTTTATTTTTTCCTTACCTAAAAAAATATCTTTAAATTGATTCATTCCTGCATTAATAAAGAGAAGGGTTGGATCGTTTAAACTAAAAACTGGAGAACTACGTACAATTTTATGTTCTTTATCTAAAAAAAAATTAATAAAATCTTCTCTAATCTTATTAGATGAAAATTTCATTAAAAATATAAAGATGTTTCAATTTGTGTATTTTTAACTGGATTATACTCTCCAGTTTCATGATCGAGAACATATGTTTTTCGGCCTTTAAGCATAAGAGCTAAGTTATTTGCTAAAGTAATACCTATATTGTACCCAAACAGCGTATTTTCATTATTCTTGAATTTTAATGGATTAGCTGTATTTGTTTGCTGATAAAATATCTCTGCAATTTCTACTTTTGGAATCATAGAAGTATCTATTTCAAATTTTGAATAAAATGAATTATTTTTATCAGACACATAACGAGATACCGAAGAATCCCATTTATCTCCTCTTAAATAAAGATAATTAACTGAGAATCTCAAATATTTAGAAATATTAGCTATAAAGCCAAAAGAACCTCCTTTTTGCTTCCCAAACTGATACAATAGAGACTCTTTTGTAACAACTTCCTTTTGATCTTCATTAACAATAGAAACCATTGCTCTATTATGTTCATAATTTTTATCCCAATAATGAAAAATAAAATTTTCTGAAGACTGCCTATAATCAATTGTCAATTTAATTGCATTAAAGGTTGCCTCTAAACCTATTGGAATAAAACCATAACCTAAATTAGTATTAAAAATAGTATTATCAGGATATGGATTTTTAGTATCACCAGTCAACTGTGCAAACTCACTAAAAAGTCTCACTTTATCACTAATTTTATATGTTAAATCAAGAGAAATACCAGAAACATTATCTTTAGAAAGATTACTAATAGCTATATCCTGGTTCCACATCTCATTGTATTCAAAAATTGTTGAATTTATGCCTTGAGGACAATCAGAATCATTTTCATCATAATAAGTGCAGTTAAAATCTTCTTGAAGATTTTGAATCATACTTTGATAATAATTTGATAATGTTCCATCGTTTGGAAAATCATCCCAATCATCAGGAAAGGAATCATTATCACTATCTGGCAAACCACTATTTTGGTCTAAATCTGTAACAACCGCAAAACCCATATCAATATTCGGAACTAATGGGAAAACGGTTCTTAACCCAAATAAACCTGCACTAGAGGGCTCCTTAACATTACTATGCAACACCTCTAATCTAAAACCTGAAAAAGTATATCTAAAATCAAATCCTACTCTTCTTGTTTGCGGATAATCAATATCATTTGCATAATTACTAACCAATATACCATGACCTATAGTTTGTTTTGGAAGCGCGCCTATTTTAAAATAAAATGTATCTGTTGGCATCCCATATCTTATATAATAAATTTTATCAAGTATCGTCTTCAATGAAGCTTCAGGAGTTGAAAAATCCCAATTTTCATCATATATATTTCCATCTTCATCAAAATAAAAATAAAAATCTAAACCCAAACCAACCTTACCCATTGTAAACTCAGGTTTAAAAGAAATTTGATTATATAATTTATCATTAATTGTTACAGAGCCAAAAGAGGCCATATAAGTTGGAGGAATTTTTTCTTGTGATAATGATAATGAAAATAAAATAATCGAAATTATAAAATATTTCAGCTTCATTTATGTATTATTAATCCTATCTTTAATTTTATTAGCAACTGACTCTGGATTTAATCCAAAATGATCTGCAACCACTTTTCCTGGAGCAGATTCTCCAAATGTATTAATTCCAATATTTAAACCGTTTCTACCTGTATATTTTTGCCAGCCATCTGTAATACCTGCTTCTATTGATACAATCAATGTATCTTTACTACATTGTAAAACATCATTCTTATATGATAGACTTTGTTTTTCAAATAATTCCCAACATGCTAGATTAACTACTTTAATATTTAAATCCATTAACATTTTTTGAACTTCCAAAGCAATCCAAACCTCAGATCCAGTTGCAAGAATCATAACATCAGGATTACTATGATTACACATAACATATCCACCTTTTTCTATGCTAGAAGATGAAGGGTAAACAGATCTATCAAAAACCGGCAATCCTTGTCTTGTTAGTAAAACTAAGGATGGTTGCTTTGTACTTTCAAAAGCAATTTTAGCAGCAAAAACTGCCTCATTTGCATCTGCAGGCCTTATAACTAACAAATTAGGGATTGCTCTATAAGACATCAAATGTTCAACAGGTTGATGCGTAGGACCATCTTCACCAACATAAATAGAATCATGTGTAAATTCTGAAATAACAGGAAGCTCTTGCAAAGCTCTCATCCTTATAGCAGGTCTTTCATAATCTGCAAAAACAAAAAAAGTTGCACCAAAAACAAACAACCCTCCATGCAGACTAATACCATTATTAATAGCACCCATCGGGAATTCTCTAACTCCATATGGGAAATTCATACCAGAATGATTATCTTTTGAAAAATCCCCTACCATTTCAGCAAATCCAGTCGTTACATTTGAAGGTTCAAGATCAGCTGAACCACCAACCAGAAGAGTTTGTTTTTCAGCTAATTCCTCAATTACTTTTCCCCAAACTTTACGGGTTGCAATTGTTTCCCCAGAATCAAAAACAGGCCATTCAATTGCATCAGGGAGTTCTAGCTTAATTGCTTGGTTCCACATTTTAGCGAACAATTTATCTTCTAATTTATCAGCTAGCATCTTTTTCCAAGCAGCAACTTCCTCACGTGCATATCCATAAGATTGTTGAAAATCCTCTAAAACTTCATCTGGTAAAACAAAAAACTTTTCTGAATCTAAACCTAATTTTTCTTTTGTTTGCGCTATTTCATCTGGAGATAATGGTGCACCATGAGTATTATGATCACCTTCAACATTTGCACAACCTTTAGCCATTGTTGTATGCCCTATAATAATAGATGGCTTTTCAACCTCCATTTGAGCAATACGTATCGCAGATCTAATAGCATCATGATTATGACCATCAATTTCCTGGACATGCCAACCATGAGATTTATACATCATGGCATAATCAGTAGAATCTGAACGAGAAACTTTGCCAGAAATTTGAGCATCATTAGCATCATAAAATGCAATCAACTTGCCTAATCCAAAATGGCCTGCTAATGCAATAGAACCTTGTGCTACGGGCTCTTGTATATCACCATCTCCATGCAATACATAAGTAAAGTGATTCACAATATCATCACCAAACTTCGAAGCTAATATTCTTTCAGCTATTGCCATTCCAACAGCATTTCCAACTCCTTGACCTAAAGGTCCTGTTGTTGCTTCTACACCCGGAGTCAAACCTCTCTCTGGATGCCCTGGAGTTCTAGAGCCTAATTGTCGAAAATTCTTCAATTCTTCTATATCAAGCCAACCTACAAGAGTAAGCATTGCATATAAAAGGGCTGATTCATGACCTATTGATAACACAAATCTATCTCTATTTTCCCAATTAGGATTATCGGGGTCAAATTTTAAAAACTCTTTAAATAAAATATATGTAAAGTCTAAAGAAGATAACGGCCCACCTGTATGACCTGAATTTGCATTACGTACAGTATCCATAATAATACCCTTAGTAATATTAATTGAATACTGTTCTATACTTAATTTGACATCTTCCATCAATGCCCCTTTAAATTTGTATTTTGGTGAGTAAATTCCTTACCCGAATTTATAAATGAATTATATTATTTCAATGCTTTAAATTATAATAATTAAAAATAATTGTATTTTAAATGATGAAAGCTTATTCTTTTACATATTTTCTAATATTTTTTGTCAGCCTAATACTATCCCAAATACCTGTGGATCTTGGACAAAATCAAACATATACACACACATTTCTTGCAGATTCTAGCAGTGAGTATTTAATGGATATAACGTTATCATCAGATACTTCATGGGAGGATCAAGATAATGAATCTGCTATTCTTTCTGTATTTATAAATGATATTTACAATCAAGATATTGTTATTTATAATGGGCAGATCAATCATTCTTACCAACAAGCTATTGGCTATTTAGAATCAGGAGAATATCAAATCGACTTTTACTTTGATTACACAAAATCAAGTATAGGAGCATCAAATATACATATTGAAACTATAAACTTTACTAATACATTGTTGCTTGATACAGATACTGATGTATTTAAATATTCACCCATACTATATGGAAGAAATATTTTTGCATGGAATGAAAGCAACTATACGGATATTCCTTTACTATTATATCATGATATAGCATATGAAAATGGAATTAAAATAATTACATATGGTATTATCTTTAGCAATGAAGATAGTAGAGTTGGAATTGGACTTTCAGATATGATGTTAAGCTGGGGACGAACAACAGATATTGAATGGATTTACCAAGTTTCATTAAATCAAGAGGGCGAAATTGTTAATGAAATATTTCAAGGAGCAAGCCATATTACAACTCCATTTAATGGAGAAAAACTTGGAACACACCCATATCTTATAAATGCTACAGCAAATTGTAATTTTTCAGATACAGGAACATCTGACTATATATTTTTTCTATCTGCCCATCACACATTAACTTCAGGACATACCAGGGAATACCTTATGGATCAAAATCCATGGTCATATAAAATTATGGGGCAAGAGCTTATTAATGAAAATAAATATGAGAACGAACAAGATCCAACTCACTGGGAAATGAGTGATGTTAGAAATTATCTTTACATGGAATATGAAGGCTATCAATCAGAAGCTAATATTTTGACAAAAATATCGACAAATCTATATAATGACTGCTATCAATATTCTAATAATCATAATAATACTGAGATCATATTTAATTATGGCAATGGAATAAATAGAACGGCAATTGAGCTACCAGAAAATTTTTCTCCTAGCGACTTACAGTATCTAACACTTACGACAAATGGAGATAATGATTACAATATTACATTAAACCAAATTATCAATCTATTTTATTTATCTAATGATTATGATATTATGCATTTAGATATTCAAAATATTAATGAACCAATTATTCTAGATAATAGCAATCCAACTATTAGCCTACTCATCAATGAAGAAACATTAATATATGATTGTAATGGGGATTTATATGGAACCGCTATTTGTGATGAATGCAGCATATGTTATGGCGGAAATACAGGATTAGGACCTAATCAAGATATGGACGATTGTGGGGTATGCTTTGGGAATAATTCAGATATAGATTGTGCTGGAGAATGCTTTGGTAATGCTTATATTGATGATTGCTATGTATGTGATGATAACCCTGATAATGACAACCAAACATGTGATGCAGGGTGCCTTGATATAAATGCTGAAAATTATGATGCTAATGCTACTATTGATAATGGGAGTTGTATATATTCAGATAGAATCTTTAATGTACCTGAAGAATATGAAAAAATAGGACAAGCTATACTTTTTGCATCCAATGGAGATACTGTACTGGTTGAACCTGGAACCTATTATGAAGAAATTGATTTTATGAGCAAATCTATTTTTCTCTTAAGTACAGATGGACCAAGCGTTACATCAATTATTGCTAATTCAGAAGATGGTTATATTGAAGAACAAAATTCAGTTATAACAATTAGAGATGCTAATCAAAGTTTTGCTTATTTAGATGGTTTTACATTGCAAGGAGGATATGGAAAAGGTGTAGATTTTGAATACTTTATCAGCGTAGCATCCGACCCTGAAATGTTTAATGATATGATGTATAACTATATTAGTTCAGGTGGAGTTTCAATTATCAATTCAAGTGTTACTTTAAGTAATTTAATCATAAAAAATAACTCAGCTAGAAATTTTGGGGCAGGCATTGGAATTGTGGATTCATACACTGAATTGAATAACATTATTTTAGAAGAAAACAATATCCCAGATACCGATGCCCTAGGTGGAAGCGGAATTGCAATTAATGGGGGCGCAACTTCAATCAATAATTGTACTATAAGAGATAACTCAGTGGGATTAAATGCATATCAATTAAATGGCGGTGGTGGTATTTTATGCGGCTTTAACTTTGCAGGAAATCCTTTAGAATTAATAATAACTAATTCTCAAATATATAATAACTCTGCTAATATTGGGGCTGGCATTGGCGCCCTATCAGGTAATATTCAACTTAATCATGTTCTTATGTATGCAAATCATGGAGACTATGGTTCTGCTATTAGCTTAGGAGAGCCTTTAGGACTTGTTGTTGACAATATTAATATGTCTATCATAAATTCAACAATCACAGATAATCAAGGGGTTATCTCATTTGGATTGATTGATAATTCAAATGTTATTATTGCAAATTCTATACTTTGGAATGAACAATCAGAATATGAATTTTCACCATTACCTAACAATTCTATTATCAATGTAGAGTCTTATTATTCAGATATAAGAATTTTAAATGATTTTGAATCAACCTCATCGATATCTCTTGATCCACTCTTCATAGATATAAATAACTACAATTTCAATTTAACAGAAACTTCTCCTTGCATTGACTCAGGGATAGATTTTCTTACAATCAACAATAATACTTTAATAGATATAGACTTATCAGAATACAGCGGAATAATGCCTGATATGGGCTATTTTGAATATTCCCAGATTCTGTATGGAGATGTAAATCAAAATCTTCTTATTGATATTGTAGATTTGATTTTAATGATCAATATTATTCTTAACCAAAATACATCAAATACATATAGCTTTGAAGCAGCAGATACCAATCAGGATGACGTGATTGATATCATTGATGTAGTATCCGTTATTAACATAATTTTAGATAATTAATATGAACTCAATTTATTTAGTACTATTTGCATTTATATGTTTCTTTCTAGGATATAAGTTCTACAGTAAATATATCGCAACCAAAATTTTTAACCTAAATAATGATAATATTACACCTGCCCATGAGAACAAGGACGGCCTTGATTATGTTCCAACTAAAAAACATATTTTATTTGGACATCATTTCACATCAATTGCAGGAGCAGCTCCAATTATAGGGCCGTGCATTGCAGTCTTTTGGGGATGGGCTCCTGCATTACTTTGGGTTGTTATCGGAACAATATTTATGGGTGCTATACATGATTTTGGAGCATTAGTTGTAAGCCTTAAAGAAAAAGGGCGCTCTATAGCAGATATTACATCTAAAGTAATTAACAAGCGAACCAGAATTATGTTCTTATGTTTCGTTATGTGTTTAACATGGCTTGTGCTTGCAGTTTTTGCAATGGCTATAGCTAAACTATTTACGCTTTATCCCGCATCTGTAATTCCTGTTAATATTGAAATTATAATTGCTATTATCATGGGATACTTAATCTACAAGAAAAAAATAGATTCATTTATTCCATCAGTTATAGCCCTGTGTCTACTCTATCTTTTTGTTTATCTTGGAACCCTCTATCCAATTAGTATTAATGCAGATAATCCACAAAACATATGGATTGTTCTATTATTTACATATTCAGGTATTGCTAGTATGCTACCTGTATGGTTACTATTACAACCAAGAGATTATATTAACTCACACCAACTTCTTGTTGGACTTGGACTTATTTATATATCTATATTTATTTTTAGGCCTGAGGTAACCGCTCCTGCTCTGAATTTATCTACAAATGCTCCACCAATTATTCCTTTTTTATTTGTAACAATTGCATGTGGAGCAATCAGCGGTTTTCATGGACTTGTATCATCTGGAACAACATCAAAACAAATCGATAAAGCCTCTGATGCTCGTATAATCGGATATGGGAGTATGCTTGGAGAAGGAACGCTTGCCCTTGCAACAATAATTGCATCAGTTGCAGGTATTGCTCTTGTGACAAATTGTGAAATCAATGGAGTTTTTCATGAACATTTAGCATGGAGTGATTATTATGATACATGGGAGCATGCAGCTAAAAATAAATTTATGGCTTTTGTTCTTGGAGGTGCGGCTCTTCTTGAAAAACTTGGATTGTCTGTAGAGATTGCAAGAACATTAATATCTGTTCTTATTATTTCTTTTGCTGCAACAACCTTAGATACAGCAACACGAATACAACGAATGATTATAACAGAGCTTGGTAGCGCAACAAATATAACTCCATTAAAAAATAAAATTGGAGCTACCATGCTAGGAGTTATACCAGCCTATTTACTAACTTTAAATGGTACAGGATGGAAACTCTGGCCTGTATTTGGAGCATCCAATCAAATGCTCGCAGCTCTAACACTTATGGTACTTTCTCTTTACTTCTGTAAAAAAGGAAGAAATATATTACCACTGATAATACCGATGCTCTTTATTATGGTAATTACCATTATTTCTTTATTCCTTAAAACTAAAGAGTTTTTTATTGCACAAAATTATTTATTATTGTCTATAAATATGATTCTAATTGTCCTTATCTTATGGATGATTATAGAAGGCTTTATACAAATTAAAAATAAAGTCTTTAAATGAAAAAAGCAGGACTTTATATCCATATCCCCTTTTGTAAGGTTAAATGCGTCTACTGTGATTTTTATTCTATTACAAAAAAAGAAGACCAAATTCCTTTATTTACAGAATGTCTTTTAAAAGAGATTGATAACTATAAACATTATGCTGGAAAATGGGAATTTAACACTATCTTTTTTGGAGGGGGAACCCCTTCCCTTCTACCTGCAAAATATTTAGAAAAAATTCTACAAAAACTCCATAATACATTTGATACCTCAAAAGTAAAAGAGATTACACTTGAAGCAAATCCAGGAGAAGCGCCTCTAGAACATCTTAAAGATATAAAAAATCTTGGTGTAAATCGTCTTTCTATGGGATTCCAAAGTTTTGATGATAAAATACTCAAAATACTTGGAAGGCTACACAAATCTGATGATTGTTTTAAAACCTTTAAAAATGCACGTAAAGCTGGCTTTGACAATATAAGTACAGATATGATATTTAATATCCCAAAATTATCAACAGATAATTGGAAAAAAGATTTAAATAAACTTTTAGACTTAGGTCCTAATCATATATCTGCGTACTCCTTAACTGTTGAACCTAGCACAAAACTTTTTCATTTAGTAAAAAGAAAAGAGGTTTTGATGCCTCTTGAGAGTACAGATATAGAACAGTTTTTATTAACAGAAGATATTCTATTAAAACATGGATTTTATCACTATGAAATCTCTAATTATGCAAAAAAAGGTATGGAGTCTAAACATAATCTTCACTACTGGAATCTATCACCCTATTTATCATTTGGTCCATCTGCTCATTCGTATGATTTAAAGAAAAGATGGTGGAACGTAAAATCCTTAGAAAAATACATTAATCTACTATCTAAAAACAAGTCTCCTGTAGATAATAAAGAACTACTTTCTAGGCATGACAATTTCAATGAAATTATATTAAATGGGCTTCGATTAAAAAGAGGAATTAAACTTTCTGATTTAAATAATTATAATGACTTAATCAGCAAAGATAGTCTAAATAAAATAAACAACAAATGGGACTGCCTATCTATATCAAACAAAAATATAAAACTTATAGATAACGGTTTTCTATTTGTAGATGAAATTACTAAAGATTTATTTATCTAATTATATAGATTAACTTTCTAGAATAAGATTAACTACAAGAATAATATCTAAAACATCTACCATACCATCTTCATTAAGATCGCCTAAAGAATTGAAATCAGATTCTAAAACCATATTGATAATTAAAACAACATCTAATACACTAATAAGATTATCTTGATTTACATCTCCTTGCATTGCGCCATCACCATCATCTTCAATCATAGATGGAGGAAAAGTAATATAATCAACCCAAGCACAATCCTCAGGCATGTCAGTAGAACCACCTCCACCATCTTTAATATAAGACCATGTAAAGGTATGTTCTCCTGGCTGAACAGAAAAACTAGCCTGAGTCCATGGAGTCTCTCCATTTGAACCCGGTTGATACTGACCAACTAATGTACTGTCAATATAAAACTCTAAGCCATCATAAAAATACTCACCTGAAGGACTATACTCTGAAGCGACTCTATAATAAAATTCAATATTACCATCCATTACAACGTCCATAGTAACAGACATCTGTGAATTTTGATTATCATTAATATTTCCTGATTGTGCAGAATAATAACCTTCATATTGATCATTTTCTGTTATCTGCCAATCCTGATTGCCTAAAAACTCCCAATTAAGATTATTGGAAAATCCTGATTCAAAATTTTCTGTGATTTGGCCAACAGCTAAATAAACAGGGAAAGAAATATCAAGACCCGCATTCAAATTATTAACATGCACCATCAATTCAGCGACATGTCCTATTGGAGCAGAAGAGCTTACAGTAACATTTGCAAGAAGAACTTCTTGATTATTATTTTGAATATAATCCCAATAATAAGCATTACCAATACCTGAATTGTTTACAGAAACATACATATCTCCTTCTAAAGATACCATTGGATAATTAATAGCTGCTGATCCAATATTAGATAAAGATATATTTAAATCTGTAGTTTGTCCTGGATCAAGGGAACCTGAGATACTGTTAAAAGTAATCATTGGAGATTGTGCTGTGAATGGCATGTCAATTTCTATTGTACCATCATTACTTATAATTTGAAATGTTATATTAATTAGTTCTTGATCAGGAACATTCCAATCAAGTTCAACACTCAAGCCATCAATATTGGCATTCTGATTTGGAGCTATACTATTGTAAGTAACCACATCTTGAGTAATATTCACGTATTGATTATTTGAACTTATAGCTACAGTAATATTATTAGCAGCATCACTACCAACATTAGCAATATTAAGACTTAGATTATTATCTCTTCCATATAACAAATAACCACTATCAACAAGACCATATTCAACTTCAACTCCATCTATCACTAAATATGAACCTTCTGGAGCGATTACTGAAACCTCAGCTTCATATACATAAGAATTAAATCCAGAAACAACTAAATCTAAAGTTCCCGGAACAGTAGAAGCATCACCCAATTCTAAAATAGCAACACCACCATCAGAATACGTACTTGATAAGAGAGCTCCATTTTGAGATATTGCAGCTAATGCCCCATTCTCACCTACATCAATGATAAACTGATCTTGGCCAACTAAAACAACATCATCATGTATAGCGTTCATCGTTGTTGGAGATGCTGTTCTAATATTAATAGATGGATCTCCAAAGAATGTCCAATATTTTGTTTCATTAATACCTGATGAGCCCTGAACATCATTCATATACATACACCCATTAGTCGTAATACCTCCTAATGAACGAGTTAAATTATTATCATAGCTTTCTGTTAAAATTAAATTCATAGCATATTGGCCATGCATTGGAGGCTCCCAAGATTGACTGATTGTTGAACCAAAATGAGCAATACCTCCTGTAGGTTCACCCTGATTTGTAGCTCTTTGCCATGCTTCTGCGTAACATTCATTGGTGCTATTAAATTCACCAACATTACATCCTACAGTAATAACAAAAGGCAACTTATCATTATTTGTTAATTGATTGATTTGGGTAGTATTCAAAGAAGCTCCATTACCCCAACTTGATATTGAGCCATGTCCTGTATAATTAATTAAACTAACACCATTGTTAATTGCTGTAATTCCTTGAGTGTCACTTCCACCACTACCATCATAAACACCCTGATAACTATCATACGTAAAATCTGATAAAACTGTATCCCAAAGATAATCATTAAAATCATCATCTGTCATTCCACCAAAACCAGGTCCTTGATTTGATGCAACACCTAACGCATTATCATGCCAATCACCAGCTATTTGTGGAGATCTTTCATATTCAATTGAACGCTCTACCTGAGTACTCACTTGAGAAGGGTTACTTGCTGATATTCTACCAACAATAACTTCTTGATAAAAATCATTTCCTGTTATACAACCATAAGAAATATCAGAAGCACTTCCACTTACGCTAGGGGAAGGAATTTGAGCAATATCACCAACAAGTAAAAGGAATGTTAGCCCATTATCATTATAATAGTCTGCAACATAATTTGTAATCGATGTAGAATTAGATCCTATTGAATTTACATCAACTATTTCAGTTGGAATTCCTTTACGATTTTTCCAGTCAACTAAAGGTTGCATCTCATCTATAAAATCACCATATGATATTATAAGCATATTCCCATGATCTACTAAGTAATCAAAACGAGTATCATTATCAAAATTAATAAAATGATTTTTATAAATATTCTTAAACTCATTATCGATCTTTTCTAAAGATCTATTTCTATTAAAAACATTAATAGAATTCTGATTATCACTGACAACTTCTACTGTTATGTTCGTATAAACACGTAATACTTTTGTAATTGAATTGTACTGCATAGGATTAAACTGAACAGTTTGTCCTCTAAAATCTCGTATAATGTAAGGTTCATTTAATACTGCAATATTTGATGGATATAAAGCATCAATCTGATAATTTTTATTAAATTCATATGGAATATCTTCAGGCATAATCATTCTTGAAAAGTTTCCTTTTGATGGAGCAATGTTCATATCTCTAAATTCAATAAATTCACTAGAAACTATTTCTATAACCATATTTTTATCATCAGGAATAATAATAGAAGCTGATGTTTTAGGTAAATCTGGAGACCCCTTATCCATTATAGATGCACTTAATGGAAATTTTACAGTTGAATAATCCATATTATTAATAGATATATTCCCTAATGAAAAACCTTTTAAATCAAAAGATAAAACAGACCTTTCAATATCAGAGGATAAAACTGAAATTTCTGGCTTTACAGGAATATTAGAACCTGTATCAATCCATTGACTAGAAAAACCAAAAGTTAATAATAATAACAAATAAATGCTTTTTTGCATATAGACCTCACCATTAGCTGAATTAATAGAACATACAAAAATTATATTATTAAATTAAATTTAACAACCAAGTTTACATGCTGTTACACTATGATTTATTTCAAAAGAAGCATTTTTTGAGTACGAGTAAAATTGCTATTACTTAAAGTATACAAATACATTCCTGATGCAACTGATTGACCAAAGCTATCTTTACCATTCCATTGATAAATATAATTACCAATATCTAAAGTCTGATCTACCAATGTAGTAATATATCTACCATTAACATCATAAATGACTAAACGTATATGATCTAAAGTATTATTTTCAATTTCAATATTTGTTGTTGGATTAAACGGATTTGGGTAATTTTTCTTTAAAACAAATGTTTCAGGTAAAACATAATCAGTATAATCATATTTAACATCAACTGACTTATGGTTTGTATTACTTGCCATAAATTTAACAAGCTTAAAAGGATCTTTCGTCTCAAATAGAGTAAAACTACCATTTAAAATTGATCTTCCATCAATATCATAGATTAAATAATGATGCATATCACCTATTTGGTTGTAAGCTATATCCATACTTAAATCATCCTTAATACTTATATTTTTTTCAGATGACTTAATGATAATTTCTAAACCTTTAATGGGTCCTTCTGACTGCAATTCCAGCTTATAATCAGATACTAACAAATCAACCTTATCAACGATACTATGAGATCGAAATCCTCTATTATTATCATCTAAAACTAAATTAATAATAATAAGAATATCTAAAACATCTATTGAATTATCAAGATTAAGATCTGCTGCACAATTCTCCATATCTGTTGGAAGCTCACCTGAACCAATAATAATGTTTACAACTCGTACTATATCCATAACATCAATAACAGCATCAGAGTTAATATCACCTAAAATACATTCTGGGTTGGGATTATTTCCTCCTTGTTCAAAGAAATTTAAGATTCCATTAATATAGCTATTAAAATCATCCCCTTGAAGGCCTCCTAATTCATGAGATGCTCCTATTGTTCTATATCCTACAAGCACATTTTGATAAGCAACCGCTGTAATATATTCAGTAGGAGAATTTTCAAGCAGTGAAAAACCTCCAGATGGAGATAATTGATCAACATAAGAATTCCCTCCATTATATGAAAATGATAAACCTTCAGCAAAAGAACCTAATGAACCTGTAATGAAAGATAAATCACTTGAGCCATCTGATATACCAACTAATCCAAACATAGGCTGTAAAGATGTTTGCATATCAAAAGCCCACGTATCAGCTCCTTCAAGATAAATATTCTTACCAGTTTGCAGCATATCAACAAAGACTGCAGCATTAGCCTCTTGAAGCATATAATTTTCTGGATAAACACCTAATAAAATAAATGCTGTTAAATAATTTTCAACATCAGGAACATTAGTTGATGTAATATAATCATAACCATTAAATCCTATTTCATCAAAATATTCAACTAATCTATTTCCTGAAATATGGTTGTCTGATGGATCCCATATTAGGATACTAGGATGACCTATGACTACGGAATAAACTAAATTAGCTTGTTCAACACAATCACCAAAGCATTCACTAATAGAACTATATCCCCAACTAATATTAAAATCAACAGATGTGCCTAATGGTACAGAAGCATCAGCCTGAACTAAAAATTGTCCTTGATAGCTAGCATTAGCATCAATCCCATAAAAAGTATTTATATTTTCTTCTGATAGAATCGTAACATATGGACTAGACGTTGTTATAACAGCACCTGGATAATAACCAAAACCAGCTGATCCAGAATTAGCTAATTCAACATCTATAATTGCTGTTTCACCTGCATCCCAAATATTATCTTGATTTTCATCTGTTATTTGTGGATTTAAAATTTCAAACACAGGAGCATGAATTTCAATATTAAAAGACATTTCCCATTGATTATTACCATCATCTAAAAATGCACTGAATTGCGCTAAATGTCCATCAGGAACGCTATTTAAAACAGAAAAGCTAATAGGGCTTTCTGTTGTTGCAGTTTCATTTACAATGGCGTAAGCGATCATAGACTCTCCATTAATCATTGTAACATATTCATCATTTGATGTAACAGTAACATTAATAGCATTCGTATTTAATAAACCTACATTTTCTACAATAAGATTAATTTCAGCCTGATCACCATATTGCACGTAACCTTCAAAATTATTTGTTCCTTCAAATTCATATCCATTATAAACAAGAAAAGCTCCATCTGGTGTTATAACAGCAATTTGATCTTCTACAGGGATAGTATTAAAAGAACTAATCAATAAATCAAGCTCTCCTGGGACACTACTTGCATTTGTTAAATCAAGTATTGCTACTCCTCCAACTGAATATGATGATGATAAAAGTTCTCCCTCTGATGAAAGAGCAACAAGAGCTCCATCAATACCAACGTCTACTACGAATTCATCTTGTCCAACTGAGATTGTTTGATTATATGTAGCATTTAAAGTTTCAGGTTCATCTGTCCTAATCAACAATGAAGGATCTCCAAAAATTGTCCAATGATTAGTTTCATTTATTCCATAAGGGCCTTGTGCTTCATTCATGTGCATACATCCATTAACAATTATTCCACCAAAAGATCTTGAAAGATTCCCTTCATAAGATTCTGTTAAGATAGCATTCATAGCCCACTGTCCATGCATTGGAGGTTCCCATGACTGACTAATAGTAGATCCTAAATGGCCTACAGCTCCAGTTGGATTACCATCATCATCAGTAGCTCTTAACCATGCTTCACAAAAGCATTCTCCATAATTATTAAATTCACCAGGATTACAACCTACTGTAAAAATAAATGGAAGTTTACCAGTATTTGTCAAGCCATGTACATCATTAACTGATAAAGGAGCTCCATTACCCCATCCAGTAGGACCTGCATGACCAGTGTAATTTATAACACCAACTCCTTCATTAATAGCTGCAACACCTTGGGCTACAGAACCCCCTCCATCATATATTCCTTGGTAATTATCATATGTAAATGGAGATAAAAAATCATTCCACAATAAATCATTAAATGCATTATCAGCTAATCCCCCATATCCAGGACCTTGAGTAGATGCTATACCAAGAGCATTATCTAAATGATCCGTATATGTACCAGGATTCATTTCATAGTTAATAGTACGTTCAATTTGCGTTTGAAGTTCTGATGGATTATTTGCAGAGAATCTTCCGACAATAACCTCAGCAAATGAATCATCCCCATTTATAAAACCAAAGGATGGATCCGAAGCCGCTCCATTTACAATATGCGTAGGCATTTGATTAATATCACCTACCAATAATAAATAAGTTAAATTATGATTATAATAATAATTATTAATATAATCTTGCATTGATGAAAGAGTCCCACCAATATCAGATAAGCCAACAATATCTGTATGAATTCCCTTTTTATTCTTCCAATTGACAAAAGGCTGCATCTCATCTATAAAATCATCATAACAAATAATCAACATAACGCCATCATCTGCAATATATTCAAAACGCGTATCATTTGGAGAATTAATAAAAAGATTATTATACATATGTACAAACTCATTGTTAGAAGAAACCATATTAGAATTCCTCGATAATGCATTTTTAGTCATACTGCTATCAATAAATTCAACATCAATAGTTATATTGCTATATATTCTTAGTTTTTTTGTTACGGGGTTATATTGGACAGGATAAAAAAGAACTGTTTGTCCTCTTAAATCTCTTATAATATATGGAGATTCTAATTTAGCTAATTCTCCTGGATAAAATGCATTTTTAGTATAACTTTTATTATACATATAAGGAATAGAACTAGGTTCAATATCTCTAGTAATATTACCCTTAGATGATGACAAATCTACATCCGAATACTCAATATATTCAGAATCAATAATTTTAATTTTCATATTCCCCTGATCTGGGATAATAATAGAAGTTGATAATTTTGGTACATCTGGACTACCTTGACTTATTAAAGATGTACCCTTATCTATGTAAACTTTAAATTTTTTATTTTCTGTAGGAATAAGCAAATAATCATCTACTTTAACTTTTAAAGATGTTTTACTTATATCAGAATATATCAACTCAATTTCTGCTGTACCTGAAATATTATGTATATCATAATTTGCTTCAGATAAATAAATATTTGAAATCATAAATAAAGATATCAAAATATAATATATTTTTCTACTTTTCATATCGCTCCCTAAACTTTACATAAATTACACAAACTTAATAATAAAATATTGAGATATATATCACATTTACAAACTATTACATTATGAACTTAATATTATATCTACAAGTAACATAATATCAATAACATCTATACTAAAATCATTATTAATATCATAAGGACAAACAGACTCATACAATAAATCATCTAAAATAATATTAATAAGAAAAATTATATCAACAATATCTACAACTAAATTTTGGTTAAAATCACCTGCTAAACTACAAGATTCATAACTTAGATAATAAGCTCCGCCTGTTGATAAGCCTGAAATGAGATTAATTTTTCCATTATCATAATATAAAGCAGGGATAGTATTTAAACCTAAAAAAGGAATATTTATATTCTCATTAATAATAAATTGAGGAGACTGCATGCTCCCAATATTTTCAAAAATAACTATTCCATTATTTTGAGAACCTACAAATAAATCTAAATCATTATCGAAATCAATATCAATGAAATCTATAGCTGACCTACTACCTACATTAATATCATCAAAATCATTTGACACTAGAACAAAGTCATGTAATAAGGAGGTACCTATATTTTCATAAAAAAATATTGACCCTGACATTTCTCCTATAAATAAATCAAGATCGTTATCATTGTCTATATCAACTAATTTTGGAACTGAATATCCTGATAAATCAATATTCTGATTGTTGTTATCAAAAATAAAATTATCAAAAATAAAATTCGGACTATTTTGACTCCCAATATTAATATACAATTTAACTCTTCCATTAAAGTCTCCAACAACGAGATCAAAATCACTATCATTATCAATATCACCAAAATCTAATGATAAATTATTGCCTACTTCTCCACCTAAATATTCCGAACTAGATAAGGACCATACTGGCTCATTATCAACTGTAGAAATATTTTCAAAAAACTTAATTTTTCCAAACCATGGTAAAGATGAAAAATCTACATCTGTTCCAATAAATAAATCAAGGTCTCCATCATTATCAATATCAACTAACTCAGGATAAATATCAGAGAATAAATCAAGAGTTTCAATAAACTCATTTGTAATTAAATCATATTCTCCTTCATTATTTTGGAAATATATAAAATTATCAATTAATTGATAACCATAAGCCCCGGATAAAACTGTTACAAATAAATCCATATCTAAATCTCCATCAATATCTGTAAAAGAAGGCATATTTAAGCCAGCTGTTATAACTGGAAAATTTTGGGGATAATACGTCATAACATTAATATTATCCATATCAGGAATATCAGCGGTACCTTCATTTTTAATAATATATAGACTTTGCTGGAAATAATCGCCCCATGATAAATCATAATCATTATCATTATCTATATCTATAAATTTAATAGCACTTGCCCCATGCCTATTAGAAGGACCAACTATATATATCTCTTCCCAGAATATTGTAATAAGTTCAAAATCAGGGGTAAAAGAAAAATTATTAAAGCCTATATTTTCATAATAAGTTATAGTTCCTATCATATTGCCTGTAAAGAAATCCAGGTCTCCATCATTATCAATATCTACAAATGTAGGGGTCATAACAGGATCACTAATAACAGGTTCTGATAAATTATCATAAACAGTTCCTAAAAAAATAAGATTTGAATCAATTATATCATAATAAATCATTTGATTAATATTATTATAATCTTGAATAATAATTTCATATTCTAAATCTTGATCAAAATCTGCTATATAAAACCATGATATAGGCTCAAAATCAAAATAATGTGTACTAATTAATACAAACTCAGAATTTTCATCAAAAAGTTGATTATTATAGTATTTAATAGAGCCATCTTCATCTAATAAAAATAAGTCATCATCGCCATCATAGTCCCAATCTAACCACTGTACTTTAGGCTTATTAAAACCACCTAAAAAGGGTTTATGATAAGACATATCATCTATATTGATTTGAGCAAAATTTTGATCAATTAAAAAAGAATTACAAAATAAGAATGAAAAATATATTATTATATAGATTATTTTATTCATTTACTCAATTCCAACTTCTGACTCTATGCTAAACATTTCAAATACGGGTAAATTATCTAGAAACTCTTCATTATGATTAATAATAAATTCAGGTGTAAAGGGTCTAAATAGCATTCTTGCTGTAATAATCAAAGGACCATTTGCAATATCAGGAACAATAAAATCATAAATTTTGAATCTTTGACTATATGCAGGCAAACTATTATTAATGATTCCATGTGAATCAATTACTGAATTTGTAGTATCAGAGTTTTCATCTAATAAATATGATTTAAATAATAATAAATTAGGATCATTGTAATTCAAATTAGTAGTATTATTATCTAATAGACCTGATGAATACAAAATACCACCATCATTGTCAGATATTGTTAATTCTATCCATGCTTCTCTATTAAACGATGTACCTGAAGGAATACTGTGAGCTGTTAAACTTTCAATAGCAATAGGTATATATAATGTATCTAACGGTGAAATTACATTGGGTAAATATTGTCCCCAAACTTCAAAATTCATAGATACAGAAGATTCTAACATATCTGAAACTTTACTAAATAATGGATTCTCTAAATGTGGAATACTAAGGTCTAAATCAACACCAATAAAATTATGGTCATGTGTTCCATCTTCTTTTTCAGGCATATGGCATGACTGACATGATACTCCACCAAACATTGAAAAACCTGGAATTCTATTCCATTCTGTAAAAGTTATTTCTGCTTCAACATCTCTTACTACTAAATCATGGCAAGGTAAACATTGCTCTGATACTTGATAAGTTGGGAGATAAAAGGATTCATGATAATTATTAGGTTCAGGATTATCAATTGGTCCAAATTTAATATTTTCTCCAGGATATAATTTATATAAGGCTGAAGCTGCACCTGAATCTGAAGTATATACTGTTTGACTTATACCTGTTACTGTATGGCATACATCACACGAAATTCCTTCTTTAATAACAGCAGGTAAATTTGAATTTTGGAATTCTTCTACTGTTGGATAATCTGATAAGCTAACATTTGCTAAATATGCAATAGGATTATGGCATTGAGTACAGAATTTATCTCCTACATCAGGATGATTATTTACAGTTTCTTCTTTATAAGAAAAGAATAAGGGGCTATGAGCAGTATAAGCATGCATAGATGAAGACCATTCTTCATAATGCGAACTATGACAACCTTGACAATTTTCAGCAGAATCAAAATCATCTAAATTAAATGAATTACTAATAACATTACCTAAACTATCAACATCATAATGGAAATAAGGGAGATCATATAAAAACTGATCTCCAAAAACTTCACATCCCATAAAGTCAACAGTACCAATTTTAAAAAAATTTTGTTCTTTTAAATCAAAATTTCCTATAATAATAGAAGTATCAGCAATATCATAAGTAGTATAAATCAAATCATCTTCATCTGATAAAATATTAGAATAATACAAATTATAATTAATAAAACCATTTTGATCTTGAGAAGATTCCCACATTATATGTAAATTTTCAAAATTATAATCGACAGATAAAATATTACTATAAAATGGAGCATCAGATAAAATTCTATTAACAAGGACTATAATATCTACTATATCTACAATATTATTAGAATTTAAATCATAAAGCTCATTATATGCATCTTCAAATAAAATAAAATTAACCATTTCCAAAACATCTATAATATCAAGATTCTGATCCTCATTAATATCACCAATAGAATAATCACACTGTGCCAATAAAATATTAGAAAATATTATTATAAATAAAAATTTCATATCATAATTAAAATAAATTAAATCAAAACCAATTTAATAATATTTGATTGATTATATATACAGTTGATACAATATGACACATCAATATTTATTTTAGAGAAAGTGTAAGCTTAAACTTTGCAATAGGTTCATTTTGAAATTTAGTTGGAACGAAAGCATTTACATCAACAGTTGTATTACATCTTTTTTGTTTAGTAGCAACTTCATTTACCAAATCTTTTATTTTTTTTCCATCTTTACAAATAAAATGCACATCCCCTTCTGCTCTTTTTAAAAAATCAGCATGAAAATCCTTAAATAGTAAATTAATTTTATAGTTTGATTTTTTAATTATATCCATAGCAATCATTGCCCCTGTAATATCAGCACCAACAGCTAATACACCAAAGTACATACTATTAACATGATTTTTGGTTTTTCTATTTAATGAGATTTTCACTTCCACTTTTTCTTCTGATATAAATAAAACTTTAGGTTTACAATAAAAAATTAATGGAACCTTTAAAAAACCAAATGCCCTTATAAAAAAAGTTGCTTTTCTAGCTTGTGATAAAAATCTCAAAATTTAATTCCTTTTATTGTTATAATTAGTTACAAATAATATAATCAAATTATTGCTATATTTAGTAGGTTTAATATATCGCCTTTTTAAAACTAATTAGGTTAAAATAAAGAAAGAGGGACTATGAGAGTAATTACTATATTTTTTTTAATGATAACTTTTATATTTTGTGCACCAATATCGCAAAATGATGCAGAAAATATTGCTCAAAATTTTTACAACTATAAGAATGATCCTAGAACTAATACTTTTAGTATTAACTCTACTGAACTTTATTCTATAGATAATGAAAATATTTTCTATGTTATAACACTTAATCCTGAAGGTTTTATTTTAATTAGTTATGATAATTTAATTCGTCCAATACTAGGTTATAGCTTTAATAATAATTTTAGATTTGACAATATTCCTACAAATATTAATTATATTTTTAATCTATACAAAAAACAAATAAATGAAGAAAAAGAATTGAGAAATGAAATTCCAGATCAAGAAATTGTTTTAGAATGGGAAAGGTTTTCAAGATATGTTGAATATGAACCACAAACAAGAAATGTAAACCCACTACTTCAATCACGATTTGATCAAGGAAGTGCCTGGAATGATATGTGTCCTGAGGATCCTGATGGTCCAGGAGGGAATGCACTAGTAGGCTGTGTAGCTGTTTCTATGGCACAAGTTATGCACTACTGGTCTTATCCTGAGATAGGATACGGGACTCATGGCTATAACCATTGGGAGTACGGTTACCAATATGCTGATTTTGGCAATGCCTATTATGATTATTCAGATATGCCAAACAGCTACGCAACCACTGAGACACAAGAATTACTCTATCATTGCGGAGTAGCTGTTAATATGGGATATGGTGTTGATGGCTCTGGAGCCAATGTATTTGGAGGCAACCCATCTACATACTATGCAATGAGAAATTATTTTTTATTTAAAAATAGTATGGACCAAGTAGAACCTTGGCAATATGGGACTACCGCATATAGAGAATTGTTACAAAATGAACTTAATAATAATAGGCCAATCATCTATGTAGGTTATAGTAATGATGGAGGTCATGCTTGGAATATAGATGGTTATGATGATGACTATTTCCATAATAATTGGGGCTGGGGAGGATCTCAAAATGGCTATTACCTATTAAGCTCACTAAATGGATTTGACTCAGGACAGGGAGCTTTAATTGAAATTGAACCACAAAGTCTTGATAATCCAAATGTAATACTTCAAGATTATCAATATAACGAATATATTGGAGATGGAGACTTAGTTGTCAATCCAGGAGAGACAATTAATCTGTATATATCTGTTGAAAATTTAGTGCCTTGGAATAATGCTGCAAATATTGATATGATTTTATCATCTGATGATGCTGATTTAACTATAATCAATGACTATGTTACATTTAGTAATTTATCAGCTGGAAATTCATATACTAATAATAGCAGTCCTTTTACAATTGCATTTTCAGATGATATATCCTTTGATGTTCATCAATTAAGTCTAAATATTTTATCCTTTGGAAATAATGGAGAATACAATGAAAATCAATATTATATTGATATAAATGTATCTCTTGATCAATCAGGCTTCCCTTATCAGGTTACATTATTAGATGATAATAATCAAGAATATAATGCTGTAACCACAGTACAATCTTCTCCTTTATTATACGATATAAATAGTGATGGAGAGACAGAAATATTTTTTGGTGACGATTCTGGTTATTTTCATGGCATTGATAATCAAGGTAATAGCTTAAATGGATTTCCAATTTTATTAGAAGGAAACAATGCAGATATTTGGGGTTCAGCTGTAGCAGATGATATAGATAATGATGGTGAAATAGAATTTGTTGTTAGTTCTAAAAATAAACACTGTTATATCATTGACCAATATGGAAATATAGAGCTAGATTTTGAAGCTGAACACTTTCTAATGGCAACACCTTCTTTAGCAAATTTAGATTCCGATGATGATTTAGAAATTATAATGTATAGTTATTCTTCTTCTGGAGATATCTATGCCATAAATCATAATGGTACAAGTGTTCCAAACTTTCCTGTAGATATCAATGAAAAAATACTAAAAGGTGGAGCCATATATGACCTAAATAATAATGGTAAAGATGATATCGTTGTTGCAACGGAAAATGATGATTTAATTGCTATCATTTATGATGATGGTACAATTTCTAATTTATTTACAGGTTCAGATAAATTTAAAACTGTTCCTTCAATCATAGATAATAATGGAGAAATTATTATTGTAGCTGGAAATGAAGATGGCTTTTATTACGGAGTAAATTTAAATGGAAATCTTGAATTTACTGTAATAACAGGAGGTAGTATTCATTCATCCTCTGGATTTGTAGAGTTTAATAATCAATTAGGTATATTTTTTGGATCTGAAGACGGTTATTTATATGGAATTGATATAAATGGAAATGCACTTCCTGGATGGCCTCAAAATATTTCTGGAGATTCAACTGAAAATAAAATAAACTCAAGTCCTGTATTTGCTGATTTAAATGATGATCAAATACCTGAAATAGTCACAGCTTCAGAAGAAGGATTAATTATTATTTACAATATAGATGGTACTCCATTTCAAAATTTTCCTATAAGCTATAATTATGGCTTTATAAGCTCTCCTACAATAGCAGATATTGATTCAGATAATGATTTAGAAATAATTATAGGTTCTGCTCAAAATCTTAGTGTGATCGATTTAAAACAAAGTGCTACATCTCAAGAATATTGGAATACATATCAAGGAGATGAACGTCGTACTGGAGTTTACATAGTAGGTGAAGATTCAAATATACTGTTTGGAGATTTAAATTCAGATGGAATAATTGATGTATTAGATTTAGTTACTATAGTTAATATTATTATTGGGAACTCAAATGCATCAAACTCTCAATTAATATCAGGAGATTTAAATAACGACAACCTGATAGATGTTCTTGATCTTGTTCAACTACTTAATACCATCTTAGAAGGTTAATATAATACCTTAAAATATTCATCCTATAAATGAGTAATCCCCCTTGGGGGATTACTGTGTCCATTTAAAAAAGAGGTTTTAAGGAGTAAGAGTGGATTGAGAATAAACTCTAAATTCTTACTACACTAATTTATAATAAAGAATTAAAATGATTTTTGAGCCATATCACATTTATAAAATTATTTTTATAATCCAAGATACCCTTTAATATCATTTTCTAATTCAGATCTAAGTTTTTTATCCTCTTTAAGTTTTTGTCTTAAGTTTTCTTTACCTTGTGCTACTTTGTTTTCTTTATAAGAAAACCAAGAACCTGATTGAACTAATGCATTTGCCTCAATAGCTTTTTCAATTAGATCTCCTTCATATGATATTCCTTGTCCATAAAGTATATCAAATTCAACTTTTTGAAAAGGAGGTGCTAATTTATTCTTTGCAACTTTTACTACAGTTCTGTTACCAACTATACTATCACCATCTTTAATTTGACTTTTTCTTCTAATTTCTAGTCTTAAAGAAGAATAAAATTTTAAAGCATTACCACCTGTTGTTGTCTCTGGATTACCAAACATAATCCCTATCTTATGCCTTATTTGATTAATGAAAATAACACAAGTTTTAGATTTACTAACTATACCTGTTAATTTTCTCATTGCTTGAGACATTAATCTAGCCTGCAAACCCATATGAGAATCTCCCATAGTTCCATCAATTTCAGCTTTTGGAACTAATGCTGCAACAGAATCAATTACAAGTACATCTAACTTACAACTCTTAACTAAAGATTCTGTTATTTCTAAAGCCTGTTCACCTGTATCAGGCTGTGAAATCAATAAATTTTGTACATCTACTCCAATTTTTTCTGCATAAACGGGATCAAGAGCATGTTCTACATCTATAAAAGCAGCATTTCCACCTGATTTTTGAGCTTCAGCAATAATATGTAATGTTAATGTAGTTTTACCAGATGATTCTGGGCCATATATTTCAACTATTCTTCCTTTAGGAACTCCACCAATACCTATCGCTGTATTTAAAGCTAATGACCCTGTTGATATTACCTCTATATCTTTCATTTTTTTCTTACCATCACCTAAACGCATTATAGCATCAGGATCTTTCGTTTGCTTTTTTATTTTTTCTATAACTTGATCAAGCTCTTTATTTTTAACTTTTGTCATATTACTCCCTATTTAATATTCTCTAATTACAGCAACAAGTTTGCCTTGAATGATTAATTCATCCTGTTCATCAATATGTATAATACTATAGTTATCATTTCTAGGATGAAGTTCAATCCCATTTGATCCAACATAAAATCTTTTTAATGTCGCTTCACCATCAATACTAGCAATTACTGTATCTCCTGGTTCTGCTACCTGAATTTTTTTTGCTACAATATAATCTCCATCTAATATCCCATCATCAATCATTGAGTCCCCTGCTACTTTTAACATAAAATTATTAGGTTTACAATATACTTCTGGAGCATCAACATATTCTATTGTATCAAATACATCAATAGGAGAACCAGCAGAAACGACTCCTAAAAGAGGTAATTGATTAGCTATATGAGATTCAAGTATTGATAAAGCTCGTTTACCATTGAAGCCTTTCACTCTTTCAATGATGCCATCTTTTTCAAGCTCTACAATATACCAATTAACAGTTCCAAGTGATTTGAAATTTAAACCTTTCATAATTTCAATGAATGTTGGAGGTCTATGATTTTGATTTGTAAAATCTTTAATATAATCAACAAATTTTTGCTTTTTAGGTGACAACATAATTTACTCGTAAGTTACTCGTAAGTATATTACGATGGATATAACATATAAACAAAGTTTTTTTTAAAAAAAGATTAAAACAACTTATTTTATAAGGAGTCTAACCATATTAAGAGCTGTATGAGAGGCAACATTCCGATGCTCTTTTCTATAAGGAATTAAATTATATTTTTTAACAATTGTTTCATTTTTCATAGAAACAGCAATATAAATTAAACCTACAGGCTTATCTTCAGAGCCCCCATCTGGACCCGATATACCAGTAGTAGAAACACCAATATCTGATTTAAATTTTCTCCTAATACTTTCTGCCATTTTAACTGCGACTTCACTACTTACAGCACCATAACTACTCAACAATTCATTAGGTACATCTAAAAAATATTCTTTAATAGAATTACCATAAGCAATAATACTACCTTTAAAATATAAAGAACTTCCCGAAATATCCGTTAATTTTTTAGATATATAACCTCCAGTGCATGATTCTGCTACAGCAATAGTTAATTGATTTGAAAATAATTTATCAGCTATAATATTTTCCATATTTTGATTATCAAAGCCATAAACATACTTACCAACTTTACCTATAATATTATTTTTAAAGTCTTCTAAACAAGCACTGCTTTCTTTTTTAGACAGTCTTATATTAACACCAGTATATTTAGGTAGAAATGAAACTGAAAAATCATCAATATTCTGCTTAATGATATCCTTAAGCATATCAAAAAGCTTACTTTCATATATACCAGTTGTTAATAATGTTATATATTTCTTTTCTTTTTTAAAATTAGGAGATAGATATAATGAGGATATTCCCTCTTCAAACATACCTTTAACTTCTTTTGGTACCCCAGGTAAAACAAATATTATTGATTCCTTATGTTTGATTTTCATACCAAGAGCCGTTCCATATCTATTAGGAATAGGAACGCTATTTTCAAGTATCTGTGCTTGAGATTTTAAATTTGAACTCTTTTTAATATTTTTATCCTTAAAAAATAGCTTAAGACGAGAGTAATATGATGAATTTAAAACTAAATCTACATTAAAATAGTCAGATAAAACTTTTTTTGTTATATCATCATGAGTGGGACCTAATCCACCTGTAATAAAAATATAATCAACTTTATTTTTAATCAAACCATCTAAATTATTTTTTATATCTACAGGATCATCTTTTACAGTGATTTTTGAAACAACATCTAATGATTGATATTCAAGTATTCTCTTTGCAATCCATGATGAATTAGTATCAATGGTAAACCCATTCATCAATTCATCTCCTATACTCATTATAGCAACATTCATATTAATAAAAAATACCATATACTATTAACAAAGACAAAAAACCAGAAATAATATCATCTAACATAATACCAATACCATAATTAACATACTGCGCTCTATCAATAATTGAAGGTTTTAAAATATCAAAAAATCTAAACAAAATAAAAGCCATTAAATAAGCACTAAAAATTTTAGGAGCTAAATACAAACTAATCATCATACCAACAACCTCATCAATCACTATAAAACTAGGGTCTTTATCAATGGGCCTTGTACTGTAAAATAAATAGCAAAAATAAAAACCCATTAATAAATGAATTAATAAAAATAATAATTTAAAGAGCATACTATCAGGTATAAAAAACCAAACTAAGGCAGCAAATAAACTAGAGAGTGATCCTGGAGCATATTGGAAATTCCCAATATAAAAATACTTAAGGACTAAATTACTAATCCAGTTCATTTTTATTTAAAAAATAGTATTGTTTCAAATAATCACAAGCAGATAAGAGGCTTAATAATAAACAAATTAACATTATATAGTAAAATATTGAGTAATTAATAATATAAATATTACTCTCATTTAAAATCATAAATAAAAATATAATGTATATTGCTATAATTTGAACTAAAGTTTTATTTTTAGCCAACCTAGAAGTTTTAAACTTAAATCCTCTTTTACTAGAAACAGTTCTTAAAACAGTAACAAATATATCTCTTAAAAAAATCATCAATACAATCCATAAAGAAATATAATCTACTAAAATATAATGCAGCGCAAATAAAATAGATAAAACAAAAATTTTATCAGCTGCAGGATCTAAATATTTTCCAAAATCTGATATAAGATTATATTTTCGTGCATAGTAACCATCTAATGCATCAGTTAAAGAAACAAACAATATTATAAAAAAAGAAATGATTCTATAATAAATATCCTGTTCCAACATCAATAATACGATAATAGGAGTCATGAAAATTCTAAAAAAAGAAAGAATATTGGGAAAATTCTTATGTAAAATATTATTTATATTCAATCCTATCCTCTAATGAATGAGTTAAGGTGACTTCATCTATATAATCAAAACTAGAGCCTACAGGAACACCTCTAGCTAATCTTGAAATTTTAACATCATAATCTTTCAATATTTCTAAAAGATAAGTAGAGGTCACATCTCCTTCAGATGATGGTTCAAGGGCAATTATCAGCTCTTCAAAACCATCCAATCTAGTTATAAGAGTTTTAAAATTAAGCATATCTGGTTCAATACCATCTAAAGGAGAAATCAATCCCCCAATAGAATGATAGTAGCCATTAAATCCAGTTTTTTCAATCATAAAAATATCTGTGGGATCTTTAATTATACAAAGGACGGATGAATTTCTTGAAGAATCATCACATATGACACATTCATTTTGTTCCATAAAACAATGGCATATATTATGAAGTTTGATTTTATTCTTAACATCTATTAATGCCTGAGAAAATGGAAGCACTACTTCTTTATCTTTTTTTAAAATAAAAATTGCTAAACGCTCTGCAGTTTTTTTACCTATTCCAGGAAGTGTTGAGAACTGCTGGATTAATTCATTTAAGCTTTCTGGTATTCCTCTCATTATTAAAATAACCCAGGTATATTCATACCTCCTGTTAGAGAACCCATTTTTTCTTTTGATATAGAGTCCACTTTTTCAATTGCCTGATTGATTGCTACCAAAATCAAATCTTCTATCATTTCTTTATCTTCATTTAAAAGATTTGGGTCTAAATTTAAAGATAATATTTTTTTCTCTCCACTAACAACAACTTTAACCATATCACCTCCAGAAGAGCCTTCAACTTCCATAGAACTAATCTCAGATTGAATATCTGCCATCTTTTTCTGCATTTCTTGTGCTTTTTTATACATACCACTCATTCCACCTTTAGGAAACATAGGCTTACTCCTTATTTTATAATTTTACCTTCAAACTTTTCTAATGCATCCATAAAAAGAGGATGCTCTTTATCTACTTTAATTTTTTTTTCCTTATCGATGTTTTGAGGGATTTCTGTACCTTTTATAATAATAATATTATGATCAGTATTTAAGCATCTATTAAAGGCATCCTTAATTAAAGGAATATCCTTCAATAAAGTATCATATAAAAATTTACTAATATTATTTATTTTAATTTTTATATCAGTATCATTTACATCTAAAATTTCAATATCACCCATAAATCCAGCTGTTTTACTATTTTTATCATCTATAAAATCAATAATATCATTTAATTTTTCATTAATTTTTATTGCATCAATCTTAACTTTATCATCATTCTGTTGGTCAGTGTGGGTAGCATCTAATATATTATCAATATTTTTATCATTTAGATTCTTAAGATTATTATTTTCAGAAACTACTATATCGCTAGCATTATCATCAGAAGTATTTTTTATATTATCATCTAAAATATCCTCAATTGATGAATTAATAGCATCATTGGACCCATCTATAGATTTATTAATATTATTTTGTTCAGAAACTACATTATCATTTGCAGCACCCTTATCAATAGCATTACTAGAGTCATCTATCAATCTATTAATATTTTCATCATTATGATTTAACTGTTTTATAATTTCTGATATTTCTATAACATTATCTAACTTACATAATTTAATCATTAATAACTCTAAAGCTAAATCAGGATGATCTATAAATTTAATCTTATTTTCTAATTTCATTAACAATTCCATAATTCTAATAACATCTAACTCGCCAATATTTTTATTATTCTTAATCCATACATCTATCATATTATCACTATTTTTCTTTCCAATCATACAATATAGAATTTGTCTTAAAAAAATATTAAAATCAGAAATAAAATTAATTACCGATACGCCACCAACATTAATTGAATTATTCATTATTTTAATAACATTATTGATATCTTTATTACATATAGCATCAAATAATTCCAAATACGATGAATCACTAATTACACCTAAAACATTTTGAATTTCATTCAAATCAATACTATCTTCACAATAATTGATTACCTGATCTAAATAACCTAAAGCATCTCTCATGCTTCCATCAGCTTTCCTTGCAATCAGCCCCAAACTATCATTATTAAAATTTTTATTTTCAGATTGTAATATAATCATTAATTGTTTTTTAATATCATCTATACTAAGTCTTCTAAAATCATATCTTTGAGTTCGCGATAAAATAGTTGCTGGCATTTTATAGGCATCTGTTGTTGCTAATATAAAAACAACATGCTCAGGAGGCTCTTCTAAAGTTTTAAGCAATGCGTTAAATGCTTCTTTAGTAAGCATATGGACTTCATCAATAATATATATTTTATATTGTCCATGTGCAGGTGCAATTGAAACATTCTCTCGCAAGCTCCTTATTTCATCAATCCCTCTATTTGAAGCAGCATCCATTTCTATTATATCAAATGATGAATTAATATCATCTACAGAATTAAGTTCTTTAGCTAATATTCTAGCTGTCGTAGTTTTTCCAACACCTCTCGGTCCACTAAATGTAAAAGCATGGGATATTCTGTTAAACTTAATAGCATTTTTAAGAGCTTTAGTTATATGCTGTTGACCTATAATTTGATCAAAATTATTAGGACGCCATTTTAATGCTAATACTTTATATGTCATAATTTAATTTATCTGTGCACCAATAGTAGAATCTTCTGTAAATATAAAAAAATAGACAGCCAACTCAGCATAAGGATTCTGCGGCACCTAAATATAATTCCTACCGTTGCTTCTTTCCAGATCTGGCGGAGTTCAGAAAACATTCATTGCGCAAAGCTCATACTTCAACATCGCTTATATATTTTTATTATATCCAGCAAAACCCATCTATTGGAATTCAACCCTGCATATAGCGGATTTCAG
>CETH01184571.1_pt1 | contig 41135 bp, 45 predicted proteins | sample 361461 | NCBI WGS metagenome assembly CETH01 (sample SAMEA2622695, study PRJEB7988) | marine metagenome | isolation source: saline water (ENVO:00002010), including
GTTATTTTGTCTATTTCATCAATAAAAACTATTCCATTTTGTTCAACATTTTCTATTGCGTTTTTGATTATTTTTTCATTGTCTAATAGTTTTTCCGTTTCTTCTTTTAGTAAATGTGCATGAGAATCTTTTACAGAAAGTTTTTTTACTTTTTTTGGTTGAGAAAAAGATTTTCCGAAAACATCACCTAAGTTTATCATTCCCATTTGTGACCCCGGCATCCCAGGAATATCCATAGTTGGAAGACTAAAAGATGAATTATTTGAAACTTTTATCTCGATAATTTTATCGTTTAATTCACCGTTTCTTAATTTTTGTCTAAACCCCTCTCTAGTTTCTTTTGAGGTTTTGCTTCCAACAAGTGCATCAAGAACTTTTTCTTCTGCATTTTTTTCTGCATGAGCTCTTACCTCGTGACCCATTTTAATTTTAGTTTTATTTATACTTACCTCAACCAAATCACGGATAATCTGCTCAACATCTCTACCAACATATCCAACTTCAGTAAACTTGGTTGCTTCAACTTTTATAAAAGGAGCGTCAGCTAATTTTGCCAAACGTCTTGAAATTTCAGTTTTTCCACAACCTGTTGGCCCCACCATTAAAATATTTTTGGGTAAAATCTCCTCTTTTAGTTTTTCCGGAAGTTGCTTTCTTCTCCATCTATTTCTAAGAGCCACAGCCACAGCTTTTTTCGCATTTTTTTGTCCTATTATAAACTTATCAAGTTCCGATACAACCTCTCTAGGACTAAAACTCGATTCCATTAGAACTTAATTCTTTCTAAAACTATATTATGATTTGTATAAACACAAATGTCCGCAGCTATTTCTAAAGATTTTTTCGCTACTTCCTCAGCCGATAGGTCTGTATTTTTGATTAAAGCTTTTGCTGCACTAATAGCATAAGATCCCCCCGAACCAATTCCTAGTATATCATCGTCCCCCTCAATTACATCACCAGTTCCTGATAACAACAAACTTATGTCTTTGTCAGCAACAATCATCAAGGCCTCCAATCTTCTTAGGTATCTGTCAGTTCTCCAATCTTTTGCTAATTCTACACATGCTCTTTTTAGTTGATTTGAATATTGTTCTAATTTTTCTTCAAGCCTCTCAAAAAGAGCAAACGCATCGGCAGTAGAGCCGGCAAAACCGCTAATAACGTCCTGTTTTTCTCCTAAACGCCTTACTTTTTTTACTGATGACTTGATTATAGTGTTGCCCATGCTGGCCTGCCCGTCTCCAGCTATTACTACCTCATTACCTTTTCTTATGCTTATAATGGTTGTGGCTTGAATTTTATCGCTGTGTTTCATGGCTCTTATTTATCAAATGGCTATTTTGAAATAATTATCAAGTGATAGATCTAGAATTAGTTTGTTTATGCTGATAATAAGCGAAATTAAATGAGAGAATCAAACATAAACAGAAAAACCAAAGAAACAAATATTTCTTGTTTAATTAATATTGATGGTACCGGCGTATCTAATATCAAAACTGGAATTGGGTTTTTTGACCACATGCTTGAAATTTTTTCACACCATAGTTTAATTGATGTTAATCTTAAATCTGACGGAGATTTAAACGTAGATCTTCACCACACAGTTGAAGACTGTGGAATAGTTTTAGGACAATCAATGTTGAAAGCGCTTGGAACAAAAAAAGGAATAAAAAGATATGGTTTTTATTATATTCCTATGGATGAATGCTTATCAAGATGTGTTATTGATTTTTCTGGTAGGCCAGAGTTTGTCTGGAAGGTTGAGCTTGGGCTAAACAAAATTGGAGAAATGGATACAGAATTATTTGTTGAATTTTTCAAAGCCTTTGTTAACGAAAGCAAATGCAATTTACACGTTGAAAATCTTTATGGAACAAACAACCACCATATTATCGAATCCTGTTTTAAGAGCTTTGCGAGAAGTATTAGAATGGCAGTTAAAATAGATCAAAACATAAAAGATATAATTCCCTCCTCAAAAGGTACAATATAATTTTCTACAATGAAAGATATAATTGTTCTAGACTATGGTCTTGGAAATATAAAATCAGTTTATCAAGCTATTAAAAAAACAGCTTTTGAAAATAAAATTTCTGCTAAGGTTAAAATTTCAAACAATGTTTCGGATTTAGATTCTTCATCCCATATAGTTTTGCCAGGACAAGGCGCATTTAAAAGTTGCATGGACGGACTAAAAAGCATTCCTGGAATTATTGACACATTAAAACAAAATGTATTGGTTCAAAAAAAACCTTTTTTTGGTATTTGTGTTGGAATGCAATTATTGGCTAAACAAAGTTATGAAAACGGGAAGCACGAAGGGCTTGGTTGGATAGACGGTGAAATTTTGAAATTGCCTGAAAAAAAACTTAAGCTCCCACACATTGGTTGGAACGAAGTAATATTAACTAACCCTAAAAATATTTTTGAAAACTTCATTAATAACGATTATTATTTTGTTCATAGTTATTATTTTAATTGTAAAGATAAAAATAATGAAATAGCAAAAACAAACTATGTAATTGATTTTTCTTCAATTGTTGGAAAAGAAAACATATACGGAGTTCAATTTCATCCAGAAAAAAGCTCTGACCAAGGGCAGGCAATAATTTCTAAGTTTTTGAGTTTATGAGTAAAAAAATAAAAATTGATATTCCTTTAAAAATTAATGATATTGATCTCGCAGATCTCTGTAGTATAACTGAAGAAGCGATAAAGGTTGGAGGTGGATTTGGGTGGTTAAAATCACCCCCACAAGAAGTTCTGAAAAAATATTGGAGAGGGGTGCTTTTAGTGCCTCATAGAAAATTAATTCTAGGCAGGTTAAATGGGGTTGTCGCAGGAACACTTCAGCTTGTTTTTCAACCACCCAACAATGAGGCCCAACAATGTATAGCACAAATTTTTTCACATTTTGTCGCGCCTTGGGCAAGGGGTTTTGGTATTGCTAAATCTATGATTGATAGTGCTGAGAACGAAGCTTTAGAATTTGGTGCAGAATTTATTCAACTTGACGTAAGAGAATCACAAAAGGCCGCAATAAAATTATTTGAATCAAAAAAATATAAAAAGTGGGGTGTAAACCCCCACTATGCTGTAATAGATGGTAAAAACCTTAGAGGCTTTTACTATTATAAAAAGATAAAATGAAATTAATTCCTGCTATTGATCTAAAAAACAACAAATGTGTTCGTTTAAACCAAGGAAGGGAAGATACATCAAAAATCTATAGTGAGAACCCTGTTGAACAGGCAATGTTTTTTGAAAATCAAGGATGTGAAAAAATACATATTGTTGATTTGGATGCAGCTTTTGGAAGACCAGAAATAAACAAAAAGACAATATTGAACATTAGGGAATCTACCTCAGTTCCAATTCAACTTGGAGGAGGCATTAAAGATAAAGCTATTGCAAAATATTGGCTTGAAAACAAAATTAACTATCTTGTTTTGGGTTCGATTGCTGTTACAAATAAAAAACTTGTTGTTGAAATGTCTCAAGAGTTTGAAAACAAGATTTATATAGCAATGGATGTTATAAACAACAAAAAGATAATGATAGATGGTTGGACAACTGATTCGAAATTAAATCTTCAAGATATTAAAAAAATTTACAACAAGGTTCCAGTAAGAGGGTATATAATTACAAACATAGATAAAGATGGCATGATGGAAGGCCCAGATAAAGAGTTTTTAATTTCTCAATCTGATATTTACATGAAGCCTCTAATTTTTAGCGGGGGCTTTAGTGATTATGAAAGTCTCGAATTTATATCACTTCTAAATAAAAAAAATAAAACAAAAAATAAAATCGAAGGCGTTATTTTGGGTAAAGCTTTATATACAGGCGATATAGAAATCGGCAAAGCAATAAAGATATTAAATAAAAATGCACAAAATTAGAATTATACCCTGCTTAGATGTTAACAATGGAAGAGTTGTTAAGGGAATAAACTTTTTAGATTTGGTAGATGCTGGCGATCCAATAACTCAAGCTGAGTATTACTCAAAAAATGGCGCAGATGAGATCTGCTTTCTTGATATAAGCGCATCAATTGAAGGAAGACCAACAATTATTGATGTTGTTGAAAAAACAGCTGAAAATGTTTTTATTCCATTGACAGTTGGCGGAGGGATAAAAAGTATTGAAAATATTAACAATCTACTGAAAGCTGGAGCTGATAAGGTTTCAATAAACACAGCTGGAATACTAAATCACAAACTAATAATTGATTCCGCTAATAAGTTTGGAAGTCAGTGTATAGTGTGTGCCGTAGATGCAAAAAAAATAAAAGATAGCTGGAAGGTGTTTTCACACGGTGGAACTATAAACACTGGGCTAGAGGCTATAGAGTGGATGCAAAAATTACAATCATATGGTGCCGGGGAAATATTGCTTACATCCATGGATAAAGACGGAACCAAAGATGGGTTTGATTTAGATTTGTTAAATTTAGCTACAAAATCCTTAGAAATACCTGTTATAGCAAGCGGTGGAGCTGGGAGCTCACCACACTTTAAAGAGGCTATTTTAAAAGGTGGGGTGAATGCCGTGCTGGCAGCTTCTGTTTTTCATTTCAATGAATTAAGTATTAAAGAAGTAAAAAATTATTTAAAAGAAGAAGGTATTAAGGTTAGGTTTTAAAAATGAAAAATTCAGGTAAATGCTTTTTAGAAGAACTTTATTTAATCATAGAAAAAAGAGCAAAAACTGGAAAAAGCAATTCATATACTAAAAATTTATTAAAGAAAGGTCAGAAAAAAATATCTAATAAAATAATTGAAGAAAGTTCAGAATTGGTAGTTGACTATCTTAAAGGTTCAAAAAAAAGGACAATAGAGGAAGCGTCAGATTTAATTTATCATTTGTTGGTTTTACTTTATTCAAAAAAAATTACTTTAAAAGACATAAAAAACGAACTAAAAAAGAGAAGAAATGTACGACAACAATAATATTTTTGCTAAAATTGTAAGAAAAGAAATACCGTGTGATAAAATACATGAAGATGACCGGGTTTTATTCTTTAAAGACATTAACCCCAAAGCCAAAATTCATGTTTTGGGGATACCAAAAGCCAATGTAATTAACTTCGATGATTTTATTGATAAGTGTAGCCCAGAGGATGTTGTCCATTTTTTTAAATCAGTATCTAAAGTAATCGATAATCTTGATATAAGAGAATCTGGCTATAGAATAATATCGAATACAGGTGAAAACGGTAATCAAGAAGTTCCACATTTTCACATACATATTCTTGGAGGGCAAAAGATATAAAAATATTTATAAAGAATTATTCTGTTAAAACTACATAGTTTACAATTTCTTTGACACCCTTAATTTTTTTAATTGATTCAATAAGTGTATCTAATTGTTCTTTTTTTGAAGTTATGCCAGCTACATAAATTTTGCCTCTTATTGTTTCAAAATTATATGAAATTCCCCTTAACCCTAAATTTTTAACTGCCAATCCTCTTGCTTGTGTACTAATCCAAAGATCATTACTATATTCTGAAAGGGTTACACTTTCACCTACTTCAATTTCATTTATAACCTCAACAACCCCCTCAACCTCCCAAACTTTTTTAACTGCTGCAATTCTTAGTTCTTGGGTATCCACAATTCCTGTTAATAAAACCCTGCCCTGTATTACAGTTGTTTCTATATCTAAAAAAAGATTTTCTTCATGTGATAAAAATTTTGCCGAAATTTGAATTTTTATTGAGGCATCATCAACAGTTTCTCCAAGACTTTTATCACCTTCAGCTATTACCATTGTAGAGGCGCCACCACTTGCTAGAATTCCAGTTGGAGAACAGCTATAATTAAATACAAACAAAGGGAAAGCTATTATAAAAAGAAATAATTTATACATTTTTGATTTTTAAAGCCATTTTGTATACATCTTTTTTAGAAATATTTGTTAATTTATGAACTATTTTTACGGTTTCAGTCAAACTAAATTTATTTAAAAGTTTGTTTATTTCTGTTTTTATTGAAGAATCTAAAATATTATTTTTTTTGGTTTCTATAGGGCTTATTACTAAGGTAAACTCTCCTTTTAAAAAAAAGTCTTTATAATTTTTTGACATAAGTTTTTTTACTGACCCTCTTATTGTTTTTTCATTTATTTTTGATATTTCTTTACAAACCGCGATTTCTATATTTCCTAAGATGTCATTAATATCTATCAAACAATTATCTATATTTTCTTTAGAGGCAAAAAAAACTCCAGTTAAGGAGTTTGTTTTAATTTTTAATAAAAAAGACCTTCTTTTAGTCTTTTGCTTAGGGGCAAATCCGTAAAAAGCAAAATTATTTAATGGCAAACCTGATAGATGAAGGGAGGGAATTAAACACGAGGCACCAGGAATACTAGTAACAAATACATCGTTATTTATACAATATCTAAGTAGTTTATACCCAGGATCAGATATCAGGGGGGATCCAGCATCAGAAATTAAGGCTATGGAACAATTTTTAAAATATTTAGATGTTTTTAAAATTACCTTATCTTCATTGTGGTCATGGAGGGAAATTAATTTCTTTTTTATGCCAAAATTATTTAATAATTTAAGAGATATTTTTGGATTTTCACATATTATGAAATCAACATTATTTAAAACACTTAGAGATCTTTCGCTTATGTCCATAAGATTGCCAATTGGGGTTCCTATGATATACAAACCAGGCTTTAAGTTTGTGTTCATATTTTTGTTATTTTTCATATTAACTTCTTGTACACTACGTAATAGCCCAGTTGAAGAAGTAATAAAGGAAAAAAAACAAGATGATTCTTATAAAAAAACTGAACAAATTGATACAAAACCAAATGAAGCAATTAATTCCGAAACTAACATACCAGTAATTTTAAAAACGAAAATAATTTCAGAAATAGAGGTTGTTTTACCTTTTAATGAAAACAAACATATAAGTAATCATTTGATTTCTTCTTTAGAATTATCAATTCATAGAAAAGAAATTAAAGATATTTATTTTAATATTAATGAATATCACAATGATAGCGACCTTATAAAAATTTTAAGAGAAAAATCTAAACCAGGAAAAATTTTTTTAGGACCCCTAACCTCTTCTGATACATTGATTGCTAAAGATTTCTGTAATGACGGTTCAATATTTTTCTCTTTTGCTTCTGATAGAGGCCTCGCGGGAGATTGTATATATTTGGTTAATTTTTTTCCAGAGGACGATCTTAGAACATTATTTAATTTTTTTACAGAAAAAGATAGGATTGCTCTTTTATATCCTGAAAATCATTATGGAAAATATATTAATGATATAGTTGATGAATATTCTTTTAATAGTCCTGCACTTTTGGTTAATAAGGTATCATACAAGGAAGATTTAACTGACTCCAGGGATGCCGTAAAAAAACTTGGCAAATATGAACTTAGAAAAAAAGAACTTGATAAACAAAAGAAAATTTTACAATCTAAAAAAGATGAAATTTCAAAAAAAGCACTAAAAAAAATTAGAAAATTTGAAACAATTGGAGAATTAGATTTTACTCATGTTATTATAGCAGATCATAATATACGATTGTTAGAAATAGCACCCCTTCTTCCATTTTATGATATAGATCCTAATAAAATCCAATTTGTTGGCACTGGAGTTTGGGATGACCCAGTTTTTTTTAATGAGCCATCTCTGCAAGGAGCAATATTTTCAGGCATCCCAAAGAGTAATAGGGATGATTTTTTTGAAGAATTTAAAAGCTTTTACCAAACAAAACCAATAAGAACTATAACAATTATGTATGATTTATTAGGTCTTTTAGACCATATAATTAAAAACAAACTTACAAAGGAATCAACTCTTAAAATGTTAAATAACCAAGGAATTTCTTTTCAGGGAATTGATGGAGTATTTGTTTTTGAAAACAACTTAATAAAAAGAAATTTAAATATTTTAAAAATTTACAAAGGCGAAGCAGTTTTTGTTAAATAATTGATAAATTTATTAATCGCAATAGATCTATGACTAATATTATTTTTTTCCTCAATAGTCATTTCAGCAAATGTATTTTTTTTACCCCTAGGTATAAATATTGGATCGTATCCAAACCCACCCAGCCCAAGAGGCTTTTGTGAAATTAAACCCTTTACAATTCCATTAAAAAAAATCGTTTTTGTATTGTTTATAGTAAATGCTATAGATGAATAAAAATAGGCATCAAAATCCATTTTCTTTTTTGTTATATCTAAAATGTATTGTAGGCCTTCAGATTCTGTTTTGAAGCTCTTTAAAAATTTTTTAGATGCTATGCCAGGCATATTTTTTAAGGCACTTATACAAATACCAGAATCATCTGCAAAACATGGAATTTTGTAAATCTTGAAACCAAAATTAGATTTTATCGATGCATTTTCATTAAAAGATAAGCCACTTTCAGTCGGAAAACTAACCTCCTTATTTTTTTTTATGGTAATAATTTTTATGTTGTAGTTTTTTAATTTGTTTTTTATTTCTTTTATTTTGTTTTTATTGCTAGAAAAAAATAAAATTTTTTGCACTTTTATAATTTTATAATTTCTTTTTGTTTTTTTATAATTGTATCAATCCCTGATTTCGCCAGCTCAAGCATTGTGTTAAATTGTTTTTCAGTAAAAGTACTCTCTTCTCCAGTAGCCTGTATTTCAACAATTTTACCACTTTCTGATATAACAAAATTTGCGTCAACTTCTGCAGCTGAATCCTCCTCATAATTTAAATCTAACATTTCTTTTGAGTTTACAATTCCAACAGACACTGCAGCAACCACTTCATTAATTATATTTTTTTTTATATTATACGAGCTCTTCAGTTTGTTTATTGACTGAAAAAGCGCTAAAAATGATCCACATATTGAGGCGGTTCTGGTTCCGCCATCAGCTTGTATTACATCACAATCAATTTTTATTTGTTTTTCTCCAAGATTTTCCAAATTAGTTACCGCTCTTAAACTTCTTCCAATTAATCTTTGAATTTCTTGCGTTCTTCCACTTTGTTTCCCTTTTACAGATTCTCTGTCCATTCTTGAATTTGCCGATCTTGGTAACATGCCATATTCAGCTGTTATCCAACCCCTACCAGTATTTTTTAACCAAAAAGGCACTTTTTCCTCTATTGTTGCAGTACAAATAACATGAGTATTTCCAAATTTTACTAAGCAGGAACCTTCAGCATGCAAATTTATATCAATATCAAAACTGATATCCCTTATTTCATTGAAATTTCTATCTTGTCTCATGTTTTAAATAATTATTTATTAATAATTTTATTAATAAGTTATATTGTATATTAAAAGATGTCTAAAACTTTATATTTACAAATAAGCGAAAAGTCAAAAAAAGTATTTAAATCCGTTGTAGAAACTTATTTAAATACCGGAGAACCAGTTGGCTCTGAAACCTTATCTAAAACAATGGGTATAGACATTTCTTCTTCTTCAATAAGATCGATCTTAGCCAATCTTCAAAGAGATGGCTTTTTGTTTGCCCCACACATATCATCGGGGAGGGTGCCTACAGATAAGGGCATAAGATATTTTGTTGAAGGCTTGCTCGAGTTTGGAAGGCTTTCAAAAAGCGAGCAACAAAATATAAAGACAAAATGTAAGGCTAAAGGAGCACTATTCGAAGATGTTTTGGGAGAAGCATCTAAAACTTTATCAGGACTTTCAAAGTGTGCTGGCTTTGTTGTGGCCCCAAAATATCAAAATAAGATAAAGCACATTGAATTTATAAAGCTTGATTCTAATAAGATTATGTCAATAATTGCAAACGAAAATGGCTTGGTTGAAAATAGAATCTTAGAACCAAATTATGTTTATGACGATTCTAATTTACGCAAAGTTTCAAACTATTTAAACTCCAAGTTTAGTGGAAACACTTTTGAAGAAATAAAACTGAAACTAAATAAAGAGATAAAAAATTCAAAATTAGAGCTAGATACAGTTTCAACGAAACTTGTAAAAGAGGGAATAATACAAATACCACCAAACAAAAGTCAAAACCCATATTTATTTCTTCATGGACAATCAACCTTGCTAGAGGACGACTTAATCTCAAAAGACCTGGACAAAATAAGAACTTTGTTTGATGACATAGAAAACAAGTCAAACTTTCTAAATATTTTAGAAAGTACAAATAATGGGCAAGGAGTTCAAATTTTTATTGGTTCTCAAAATAATTTGTTTAACCACTCTGGTCTTTCTATGGTAATGGCTCCATATAAAAATAATGAGCAAAAAATTATAGGCGCAATCGGAGTAGTTGGATCAATGAGAATAAATTATGCAAGAATTGTGCCTTTAGTTGATTATACTTCAAAAATAGTTGGGAGAATATTAAGTTAAATGAATAAAAAAAAATTGAACAATGAACAAAACGACACAAATAATGAAAAAGATATAGATGAAAATAATGATTTAAACAAAAAAGATCTCGAGAAAGAGACAGAAGTAGAAACAGATCTTCAGAATAAATTAGATTTATATTCAAATCAAATATCTGAACTCAAAGATGAAAAACTAAGATTGTTAGCAGAAATGGATAATATTCGAAAAAGAGCAGATAGAGAAAGACAAGACTCTTTTAAATATGGTTGCAGTGACTTAGCCAGGGAAATACTATCAACAAATGACAACCTTACTAGAGCTCTTGAAAACATTCCTAAAGATAAAAAACAGAATCAATCAACAGCAAACCTCATAAAAGGACTTGAAATGGTTCAAAAGGAATTTTTATCAATTTTAGAAAAGTTTGGTATCAAAAAAATCAATTCTTTAAATCAAAAATTTGATCCTAACTTACACCAGGCAATGCTTGAGGTTGAAACTGAGGATGTGGAACAAGGTGTAGTTGTTCAAGAAATTCAATCAGGGTACAAAATATACGAAAAACTTCTGAGACCTTCAATGGTAGGTGTTTCGAAAAAAAAACAAAAACCAGACCAAAAAGATAATAAATAGCAACAATATCAAACAAATGGTTGTAAAATAATTTTTACTCCCCATATGTAAGTTCTAAGATAAAAACAAAGGAATTCAATTATATGAGCAAAGTTATAGGAATAGATTTAGGTACAACAAATTCTTGTATTGCAGTTATGGAGGGAAAAGAGGCAAAGGTAATACAAAATGCTGAGGGCTCAAGAACAACACCTTCTATGGTTGCTTTTACTGATAAAAAAGAAAGGTTAATTGGCCAATCCGCAAAAAGACAAGCTGTTACAAATCCCGAAAACACCCTCTTTGCTATAAAAAGATTAATAGGAAGAAATTTTGATGATCAAAGTATTAAAAAAGACTTAAGCCTTACCCCATTTAAAATAATCAAAGGAGATAATGGCGATGCTTGGGTTGAATCTAGAGGAGAAAAGTATAGCCCAAGCCAACTTAGCGCCTTTATTCTTCAAAAAATGAAAGAAACCGCTGAAAGTTATTTAGGTCAGAAAGTTACTCAAGCTGTAATTACAGTGCCAGCTTATTTTAATGACTCTCAAAGACAGGCAACAAAAGATGCAGGCAAAATTGCTGGACTAGAAGTTTTAAGAATTATTAATGAACCTACAGCCGCAGCTTTAGCTTATGGTCTTGATAAAAAAAAATCAGGAACAGTTGCAGTATATGATCTAGGCGGGGGAACATTTGATATTTCAATTTTAGAAATTGGGGACGGAGTTTTTGAAGTAAAATCTACTAATGGAGATACACATCTTGGAGGAGAAGATTTTGACCTAGAAATAATAAACTATTTAGCTGATGAGTTTAAAAAGGATAATGGCGTTGACTTAAGAAAAGATAAACTTGCTTTACAAAGATTAAAAGAGGCCGCTGAAAAAGCTAAAATAGAATTATCAAGCAGCACTGAAACAGAAGTTAATCTACCCTTTGTTACAGCTGATCAATCTGGCCCAAAACATTTAAACATTAAACTTTCAAGAGCAAAATTAGAAGCTGTTATAGAGCAACTAATTTCTAAAACCATTAAACCTTGTGAGACAGCTCTTAAAGATGCTGGTTTAAAAGCCTCTGATATAAGTGAAATTATATTAGTAGGAGGTATGACAAGAATGCCAAAAGTAATTGAAACAGTAAAAAATTTTTTTGGTAAAGAGCCAAGCAGAGGAGTTAATCCGGATGAAGTAGTGGCTTCCGGCGCAGCTATTCAAGCAGGTGTTCTTCAGGGAGATGTAAAAGATGTTTTGCTGTTAGATGTTACACCTTTATCTTTAGGTATTGAAACTTTAGGTGGTGTTTTTACGAGACTAATTGATAAAAATACTACAATCCCCACCAAGAAAAGCCAAGTATTTTCAACTGCTGAAGATAACCAAAATGCTGTAACAATAAGAGTGTTTCAAGGTGAAAGAGAGATGGCTAGCGATAATAAGCTTTTAGGTCAATTTGATTTAGTTGGCATTCCCCCTGCTCCAAGAGGCATGCCCCAGATAGAAGTAACCTTTGATATTGATGCTAACGGTATAGTTAATGTTTCTGCAAAAGATAAAGCAACAGGAAAAGAACAACAAATTAAAATCCAGGCTTCTGGAGGTTTATCAAATGAAGAAATTGAAAAAATGGTAAAAGAAGCAGAGCAAAATGCGGAATCTGACAAGAAAAAAAGAGATTTGGTTGATGCAAAAAATCAAGCTGATAGCCTAGTACACCAAACCGAAAAAAACATTAAAGAACACGGCGATAAAATTTCTGATCAGGATAAACAAAATATTAACAACGATTTAGAGGGTTTAAAAAAAGCTAAGGATGGCGAAAATCTTGAAGAGATAAAAGAAAAGACTGAAAAATTGGTTCAGTCATCATTAAAGCTCGGAGAGGCGATTTATAAGCAAACACCACCAGATCAAGGAGCCCCTCAAGAAAACACAAAAGACAATGATGGAGACTCTGCAGAAAAAAAAGATGATAAGGTGGTTGACGCAGATTTTGAAGAAGTTGACGAAAATAAAAAATGATAATACTTAGATATAATTAAAAAAAATATTTATGTCTGATAAAGATCTTTATGAAATACTAGGTGTTTCTAAAGACTCATCCCAAGAAGAAATTAAAAAGTCCTATAGAAAACTAGCAATGAAGTATCATCCCGATCAAAACAAAGGGGATGTGAATGCAGAAAAAAAATTTAAAGAAATAAGTGCTGCATATGAAATATTAAAAGATCCTAATAAAAAAAATGCATACGATCAATATGGTCACGATGCATTTAGACAAGGAAACATGGGCGGAGGTTTTAGGGGGTTTGATGACTTTGCTAGTAGTTTCAATTTTTCTGATTTTAATTCAATTTTTGAAGATTTTTTCGGCGAAGGTTTTAGCTCTTCAGCAAGAAGAAATGGGCCTCAAAAGGGAAGTGATCTTCGCTATAATATGTCAATTGCGTTAAATGATGCTTTTAGCGGGAGAAAAACTCAAATTAGAATACCAACCCATATAAAATGCACAAAGTGCAAAGGAACAGCCAGCGCAGATGGATCAGGCCCTTCTACCTGCACCACGTGTAATGGTTATGGAAAAGTCAGATCAAGTTCAGGATTTTTTTCTATTGAAAGAAGCTGCCCAAATTGTGGAGGAGAAGGAGCTACTATACGTAACCCATGTTTAAAATGTAGTGGAACAGGAAGAACTAAAAAGCAAAAGACTATTTCTATAAATATCCCACCTGGTGTTGATACTGGAACAAGAATTAGAGTAACTGGTGAGGGGGAGCCAGGTTTAAAGGGCGCTTCGAATGGTGATTTATATATTTTTGTTGATGTTAAGAAAGATAAATTATTTGAGCGCGAAGAGGAAAATTTGTTTTGTAATATCCCTATTTCAGTTACTCAAGCAATTTTAGGAGGAGAGATCGAAGTTCCAACTATTGAAGGTAAAAAAGCTATTTTAACCATTCCCCCAGGAACTCAATCAGAAACACGATTTAGACTTAAAGGTAAGGGAATGACTATTTTACAACAAAAATCTAGGGGAGATATGTATGTTGAAACTAGTGTAGAAGTTCCTATAAACCTTACAAATAAACAAAAAGATATATTAAGAGAGTTCGAAAAAGAAGGCGGCACATCCAAAGCACACAGCCCAAAATCACAAAGTTTTTTTTCAAAATTAAAGGAAGTTTGGGAGGATTTAACTTAATCTCTTTTCAATTGGCGATCTCCAAAGTATATGCATTAATATGAAAAAAATTAAAGTTGCTATAGCAGGATGTCTAGGCAGAATGGGCCAAGAGTTAACAAGAAAAGTTAGCAATCACAAACAAATAAATTTTGTTGGTGGTTTTGATGTTAAAAATGACAAAAATTTTATAAATAAGATTTTTAAAAAAGCAGATATAGTAATTGATTTTTCATCTACAAATGCAATTAAAAATAATTTAAAATTAGCTCTTTTACATAAAACCAGTCTTGTCATAGGAACTACTGGTCTTAATCAAAAAGAATATAGTTTGTTAAAAAATGCTTCAAAAAAAATACCAATTTTATATTCTTCGAATATGAGTCTTGGGGTAAATCTTCTTTTTAGTTTAGTTCAACAGGTAGCTTCAATATTAGATAAATCTGACTATGATATTGAAATATCTGAAACACATCACAAACATAAAAAAGATGCGCCATCTGGCACTGCTCTTTCTCTTGGTCAATATGCTGCTAAAGGAAGAAAAACAAATTTTGAAAAGGTAAAGGTTTTAGATCGAACCCAAAAAAGCAGTGTTAGGAAAAAAGGAAATATCGGTTTTTCTGTTACAAGAGGCGGTGAAATTGCTGGAGAGCATAATGTTAGTTTTATAGGAGCCAATGATAGAATAGATCTTTATCACAAAGCTAATAACAGATCTATTTTTGTTGAAGGAGCCATAAAAGCAGTTATTTTTCTTTCTAAGAAAGAAAAAGGATTTTTCAATATGAAAGATCTTTTTTAATAAATTTTTAATTATTCTTTAATTTAATTTTATATGCACAATCTAAAAATAGATAAAATTTTTAAAAAACTATCAAATGATATATCACAGCCCAAAACTGAGCTAAAATATAAAAACCCTTACACATTTCTAGTTTCAGTTATCTTATCAGCACAATCTACAGATAAATCAGTAAATCTTGCCACTTTTGATCTTTTTAGAAAAGTAAAAACACCAGAAGCAATGATTAATTTAGGAGAAAAAAAATTAAAAAGCCACATAAAAACTATAGGTTTGTTTAACAATAAGTCGAAAAATATAATATCTTTGTCTAAAATACTTGTGGACAAATATAACTCTAAAATACCAAGCGCATTTAATCAACTAATTAGCTTGCCCGGTGTGGGCAACAAAACAGCAAGTGTATTTCAAAATGAAATTTTGAATATTCCTCGTGTAGCTGTAGATACGCATGTTTATAGAGTTTCTAATAGAATTGGCCTAGTTAAAACCAATAACCCTGATGACACCCAATCTAAACTAGAATCTATAATTCCAAAAAAATGGCTAAAAAGCGCTCATCATTTACTAATTTTGCATGGAAGAAAAACTTGTAAGGCAATAAAACCAAAATGTGATAATTGTTCACTAATTAAACTATGTGAGTATAAGAGTAAAAAAATTAATTATGAAAATAAATAAAGTTTTAGTAGCAAATAGAAGTGAAATTGCAATTAGAGTCTTTCGAGCTGCAGAAGAATTGGGAATTAAGACAGTTTCAATTTATTCGAAAGAGGATAGATTTGCTCTTCATAGATTTAAAACTGATGAAAGTTATTTAATTGGAGACAACAAGGGCCCAATACAAGCATATTTGAACGCAGACTCCATAATAAAAATTGCTAAGGAATCTAAAGTTGACGCTATACACCCTGGTTATGGATTTTTATCAGAAAATCCTGATTTTGCAAAAATTTGTGAAAAAAACAATATTATTTTTATTGGTCCAAACAAAACAGTTCTTCAGAAGCTTGGAAACAAAACTGAAGCAAAAAAAATTGCTAAAAAATTAAAAATAAACACAATTAATTCAATATCAATAAAATCAAAAAATGCATCTTCAATTAAAAATGCCATAAGAAAAATAGGCCTACCCCTCATTGTAAAAGCTAATTGGGGAGGTGGAGGCAGAGGAATGAGAGTTATTCATTCGCTAAAAGATGCTGTTAATAAAATTTTAAGTGCACAAAATGAATCTAAAAAAGCATTTGGAAACGATGAAGTATTTTTGGAGAAATATATCGAGGACGCTGCCCATGTAGAAGTGCAAATCTTGGCCGACAAACATGGAAGTGTAGTTCATTTGTATGAAAGAGATTGTTCTTTACAAAGAAGACATCAAAAAATAATTGAAAGAGCTCCCGCAAACTACTTAAATGAATCAATTAAAAATTCTTTGTACCAATCAGCGATTAAACTTGTAAAAAGTGTTAATTATAATGGCGCTGGAACAATTGAATTTTTAATTGATAAGAAAAAAAATAAGTTTTATTTTATTGAGGTAAATCCAAGAATTCAGGTTGAACATACTGTAACAGAACAAGTTACAGGAATAGATATAGTTAAAGCTCAAATTAAAATAGCTGAAGGAAAAAAAATAGGATCAGTATCTGAGCTTCCAAAGCAGCAAAACATAAAAATAAATGGACACGCTATACAATGCAGAATAACAACAGAAGATCCAAGAAATGATTTCTTGCCAGATTATGGAAAAATTATTGCATATAGGTCTGCTTCAGGCTTTGGAATAAGGTTAGATGCTGGAACGGCAGCTGTTGGAGCATTAGTTACGCCTTATTACGACTCACTTTTAGTAAAGATTACTTCTTGGGCAAAAAACTTGGAAGAATGCCAAAAAAGAATGGATAGAGCCCTTAGGGAATTTAGAATAAGAGGTGTAAAAACAAATTTAATTTTTTTAGAGTCCCTAATAAATAACAAAAATTTTGTTAATTTTAATTACAATACTAATTTTATTGATTCAAACAAAAGCCTTTATAATTATTCAAGTAAAAAAGATAGAGCATCAAAGCTAATATCATATTTAGGAAATATAATAGTGAATGAAAATAAAGAAGTTTCTGGTAGACCAATACCAGAAAACTTTATTGAACCCAGTGTTCCTACTTCGGAAAACGGAAAAAATAAAAAAAACTATCCAGAGCTATTAAAAAAATACAAACCGTTAAAATTTATAAAATATATTAAATCTCTAAATGAAGTTTTAGTTACAGACACAACAATGAGAGATGCGCATCAGTCACTTCTGGCAACAAGATTTAGAAAGCAGGATATAACCAACATTTGTGACTACTATTCTAAAGATCTTTCCCAATTATTTTCTATAGAATGCTGGGGAGGAGCAACTTTTGATGTCTCTATGAGATTTTTAAAAGAAGATCCTTGGGAAAGAATATCAGACATAAAATCAAAAACTCCCAATATATTAACACAGATGCTATTAAGAGGCTCTAATGCGGTAGGGTACTCCAACTATCCTGATGAAGTCATTAAATTTTTTATTAAAACTGCTTCAGAGGCTGGGGTAGATGTTTTTAGAGTTTTTGATGCTTTGAATTTATCAAGTAATATGCAAGTTGCAATTGAAGAGGTTTGTAAAAATGAAAAAATTTGTGAAGGAGCTATTTGTTTTACAAATGATTTTACTAATAAAGGTGAAAAAAAATATACTTTAAAGTATTATATAGATTTAGCAAAAAAACTAAAAAAAATTGGCGCACATATTATAGCAATTAAAGATATGGCAGGGCTTTGTAAGCCAAATACAGCAGAAATTTTAGTTAAAGAGCTTAAAAATAGTGTTGGTCTGCCTGTTCATTTTCATACCCATGATACCAGCGGAACATCTTCTGCATCAATTATGTCAGCTGTAAAAGCTGGTGCTGATATAGTAGATTTAGCCTTTGATTCTATGAGTGGACAAACTTCACAACCACCAATTGGATCTATCTTAAAAGCCTTAGATAGTTCAAAAAGAAAATCATCTATTTCAGAAAAAGCTATTCGAAGTGCATCTATATACTGGGGAGAGGTTAGGAAGAACTATTTTGCTTTTGAAAGTTATGAAAAAGGGGTTGGTTCTGATGTTTATCTTCACCAAATGCCAGGAGGTCAATTAACTAACCTTCTAGAACAGGCAAGATCCTTAGGCATAGGAGCAAACAAATGGGGACAAGTTTCTAAAAAATATGCAGAAGTTAATAAGTTATTTGGAGACATCATAAAGGTAACGCCCACTTCTAAAGTTGTAGGTGATATGACGTTGTTTATGATTGCTAATGATTTAGAGATTTCAGACGTATTAAATTCTAAAAAAGAATTATTATTTCCTGAGTCAGTAATTAAATTTTTTCAAGGAGATCTTGGCATACCTTATGGGGGCTTTCCTAAAGAGTTAAAAAATAAGATATTAAAAAATGTTAAAAAAATTAGCAAAAAAGAATTATCTAAATTAAAAAAAATAGATTTTAAAAAGGAAAAAAACAAACTTAAAAAAATTCTTGAAAAAGATATTTCTAATGAGGAGCTTGCTTCATATTTAATGTATCCAAAAGTTTTTTTGGATTATAAAAAATTTAAGATGGAGTATGGAGATTTGTCAATTTTGTCGACTCCTTTATTTTATTATGGTCCTGAGACCGACAAAGAATATAACCTTATTATAGATAAAGGTAAATCTTTGATATTAAGATATTTAACAAAAAGTAAAACAGATAAAAATGGAATATGTTCAGTTTTTTTTGAACTTAATGGTCAACCAAGAACAATTGATGTCGAAGATAAAGAATTTTCTAATACAGTTTTTAAGAGAAAAAAAGCGACATCAAAAAATGACATTGGCTCTCCTTTACCAGGACAAGTATCCCAAATACTCATAAAAAACAATGACAAGGTAATAAAGGGGGACAGACTTATAACTATAGAGGCAATGAAAATGGAAACAGTTATTTTTGCTGAAAAAAGCGGGATTGTGTCCAATCTTCAGGTTTCGATTGGTGATAATATAGAAAGTAAAGACCTTTTGCTTTCAATTGATTAACTGTTAAAAAGTTCTTTGTAACAATTTTCTATATTTTTTTTCCTTTCAATTATTTGACCTTGGGTATTTCGCAATTCAAAATACTCTGATGCTTGATTCTTGGAGTTGGAATTTATAAAAATAAATAATCTGCACTTACTTGTATCAAATCTAACTACTATCATTTCTCCATCTTCTCTGATTAGGTTTGGATTACCTATTCTTTTTGTTAATTCTTTTATTTCTACACCTAATAAATCTGTAGTAATAATTTTTTTTTGCTCAATAATTATTTCAGTTTCATTTGATTTTTCTTCTAAAATTTGGGTTTTTTGAGTTTCTACTTCCTTTTCTTTTTCTATATCGTCAGGAGACTTTAAGATTTTTTTAACAGAAGTTTCTATACTTTTAGTCGCTTTTGTAACTTCTTTAGCAACTTGTACAGTAGCACAACCTGATAATACAAATAAACCAAATAATAAAAAGATGTATATTGCCCTCATTTAAAAAAGAATGTATTTTCTTATTATGCTTATATTAATCAAATCTTCTTTCATAGATTATAAATTAACTATTTTAAGAAATAAAAAAACATCTGACCCTATTTTTAGGCAAACTATGAATGAAACAAGCTATTTAATAGCCTCTAAAGTATTAGATTATATTAAATTTAATAAAACACCAATAAACACTCCGTTGAAAAAAACTTATGGATTAGAAGTTTCCCAGCCTATTGTTATAATTCCAATTTTGAGAGCAGGACTTGGCTTGGTTGAGGGCTTTATCAAATTTTTACCAAATGCTGAAAAGGGTCATATAGGTTTATATAGAGATGAGCAAACTTATAAGCCAGTCGAGTATCTTTTTAAATTGCCTAAAATTAAAAAGCAGCTTTTTATAGTATTAGATCCTATGTTAGCTACCGGTAATTCATCTCTAGAGGCAGTAAATCTTATTGTAAAATCTGGGGTAAAAATATCAAATTTAATGCTAGTTTCCTTATTATGCGCACCAGAAGGCATTAAAACAATTGAAAAGAAGTATCCAAAACTAAGAATTTTTACAACATCGGTGGATAAGGGTTTGGATAATAACAAATTTATTGTTCCAGGGCTTGGAGATGCAGGGGATAGGTATATGGGCACATAAGCAGTGATTATCATAATTTATCCACTATCTTATTATTTAAAATAATTTTTTTTTACAGTAAAAATGTTATCAATAATATATCTATAATTCATAAAAAAGGGAGTTTTTTGGTATGAATAAAATTTTTAGTATTTTTTTTATCTGCTTCGCACTTGTCTTCTCTTCAAGCGCTTTTGCAAATAAAATTGGAGTTGTATATGACTCCGGAGGTAAATTTGATAAATCATTTAATGAACTAGCATTCAGAACCGCTGAAAGAGTTAAAAATGAACTTGGTTGGGGTATGGTTGAATTTGAAGCTTCAAACAATACTCAAATTGAACAAGGTATGCGTAAAATTGCAGACAGAGGAGCTTCTCTGATTGTTGCAATGGGATTTGCTCAGGCTGATGCAGTTGCAGCTGTCGCCCCTGATTATCCAGATACAAACTTTGTAGCAGTGGATGTTTGTTGGGTGGATGATCCAGCAGGAAACATTTACCAAGCTTGTTACAAAGAACACGAAGGTTCTTTTTTAGTTGGTATGATTGCTGCAATGGCATCTTCATCAGGAACAATTGGTTTTGTTGGAGGAATGGATATTCCTTTAATTAGAAAATTTCAAGGTGGATACGAGCAAGGCGCTTTGTATGTTAATCCTAATATAGAAATATTAGCAAATATGACTGGCACCACTCCTGAAGCTTGGAATAATCCGACTAAAGGTGCTGAATTAACTAAAGCTCAAATAGATGGTGGCGCAGATGTAGTTTATCAAGCGGCAGGCGGAACAGGAATTGGTGTTCTTCAAGCTGCTGCAGATGCAGGCATCATGGGTATTGGTGTTGATACTAACCAGAATTGGATGCATCCTGGAAGCATGCTTACATCTATGTTGAAGCGTCTAGATCTTACAATTTTTGAACAAGCTGAAAAAACTGCAGCTGGCACGTTTGAGCCAGGAATTCATATTCTTGGACTTGCGGAAGGCATGGTTGGTTATGCTACTGAAGATGGAATGGTAACTCCGGCAATGGAATCTGCAGTTGAAGCTGCTGCTGCTGAGATAGTTAGTGGTTCTATGCAAGTTGCAGACTGGTCACAGGAATAATAAAAATATTGTAAAATTTTTGGTGAGACCTAAGATTAAGAAATAATTTTATGGTCTCACCTATACTTGAACTCAAAGATATAAATAAATCATTTGGCCATGTTCAGGCTAACAAAAACATAAATCTGATAATAAATAAAGGCACGATTCATGGCATAATTGGAGAAAATGGAGCTGGAAAATCTACTTTAATGAGTATTGTTTATGGTTTGTATCAAGCAGATTCAGGAACCATCAATATAAATGGAAAAAATGTTAAACTAAAATCTCCAAGAGATTCGATAATAAATGGAATAGGCATGGTCCATCAACATTTCATGTTGGTTGAAAATTTTACTGTTTTAGAAAACATTATATTAGGGTTTGAGGGCGAGCTAGTATTTGGAAAAAACTTAGAAAAAGCAAAAAAGAATCTTAGAAATATTTGTGATACTTATAAACTTAATATAGATCTTAATTCTAAAATTTCTGATTTATCTGTGGGTTTCCGACAAAGAGTTGAAATTTTAAAATCTTTATATCGAGGGGCAGAAATTCTTATCTTAGATGAGCCAACAGGTGTTTTAACTCCGCAAGAGGTTGATGAACTTTTTAAAATTTTACGTTCTTTAAGAGATGAGGGAAAAACAATAGTTTTAATTACACATAAATTAATTGAAATTATGGATCTTACAACTGTGGTTTCTGTAATGCGTCAGGGTGAAATAGTTGGTCATACGAAAACAGAGAACACCAACAAAGAGAAATTAGCTGAAATGATGGTTGGCAGAAGTGTTTTATTAAGGCTAGATAAGTCATTTGCTAAAAGAGGTGATGTTATATTTAAAGTAAAAAATTTAACAGTAAAAGATGATTTGGGTGTTACACGCGTAAAAAATGTAGATTTAGAAATTCATTCTGGGGAAATTTTAGGAATTGCTGGTGTTACAGGAAATGGGCAAACTGAACTACTTGAGGCACTTTCTGGAATTAGAAAAGTTGATTCTGGGGAAATACTTTTAGAAAAAATTAAAATTTCTGATAGTGAAAAATTTCTTGATCCTAGACAGCTTAAAGAAAAAGGTTTGGCTCACGTTCCTGAAGATCGTCAAAGAATGGGGTTAGTTACAGATTTTAAAGCTTATGAAAACCTAATATTTGGATATCATGATCAAAAATCTTTTTCATCATCTTCAATTCTTAATCATAATGATATTTTAGCCCATTCAAAAAAAATTATGAAAGAATACGATGTTAGACCACAATCACCACATTTAATTACTTCAAATTTTTCAGGAGGTAACCAGCAAAAAATAATTTTGAGTAGGGAGCTTAATGAAAATCCAAAAGTTTTACTAGTAGGCCAACCAACAAGAGGCGTAGATATAGGTGCTATTGAATTTATTCATCAAAGGCTTATTGATATGAGAGATAAAGGAGCGGCTATACTTTTAGTTTCTGTTGAATTAGACGAAGTTCTTTCTTTGTCAGATAGAATTTTGGTTATGTTTGATGGTGGTATAGTAGGAGAAAAAATTAATAAAAATGTTACTGATCGTGAGCTGGGCTTGTTAATGGCTGGTGTAGTTTAATGACAACGCTTGTAGACAAATCTAAAGTTCCTTGGTGGGTATCAAATTTAATTGTTCCTTTAGTTAATCTTACATTAGCCTTAATTGTATCCGGATTATTTATTTTTATCGCAGGCGAGAATCCTTTTGAAGCAGTAAGACTTATTATTTTTGGTTCTTTTGGTTATATAGAAGGATTTGCTTATACTTTATATTATACAACTAATTTTATTTTTACTGGATTAGCATTTGCAGTAGCTTTTCATTGTAGACTTTTTAATATTGGAGGAGAAGGACAGGCATATATAGGTGGCCTAGGGGTTTTTTTAGTTGCTATTAATTTTAGTTTTTTACCAGTGCCGCTTGTTTGGTTGCTTTCTATTTTTGGCGCAGTTCTATTTGGAGCCGCATGGGCTTTTGTCCCTGCCTATCTTCAGGCAACAAGAGGAAGCCATGTTGTTATAACAACAATCATGTTTAATTTTATAGCATCTTCTTTAATGGTTTTTTTATTAGTTGATGTTATTCGAGATACAGCACAAATGGGCCCCCACACTGTGGCTTTACCAAAAGAACAGTGGTTTCCTGGTTTTAAAGATCTCGCAGCTACATTTGGGATAAAGATAAGATATTCACCACTTAATATTTCTTTTTTATTGGCTATTATTGCTTCATTTTTTGTATGGTTTTTAATTTGGAAAACAAAGTGGGGTTACGAAATGCGTGCAGTAGGTCATAATACACAGGCAGCTATTTATGCAGGTATATCACCTTATAAAAATATTATTATAGCGATGTGTGTTTCAGGAGGACTTGCAGGACTTTTAGGAGTTAATGAAATTTTAGGTGTTCATCATAAAATTGTTGCAGGTTTCCCTGCTGGATATGGTTTTACAGGCATTGCGGTTGCTCTAATGGGCAGAAATCATCCAGTAGGAATTTTTCCAGCAGCATTTTTGTTTGGAATATTATACCAAGGAGGTTCTGAAGTCACATTTGATATGCCTAACATAACAAGATATATGTTTGTTGCAGTTCAAGGTTTAATAATCTTATTTAGCGGAGCTCTAGAAAATTTATTTAGACCACAAATAGAAAGTTTTTTTGTTAAAAAACTCAACCATGGGGTAAAGATTTAATGGAGTATTTATCTGATATTGCATCTCTAATAAATTCTACCCTTAGAATTTCAACTCCTTTGGTTTTTGCAGCAATGGCTGGACTTTTTGCTGAAAGATCAGGTGTAATTGATTTTGGTTTAGAAGGTAAAATGCTAGCCGCAGCATTTGTATCTGCAGTTGGTTCTTATTTTTTTGGAAATCCTTGGCTTGGGTTATTTTTAGCAATAATTGCATGTGTAGGACTTTCAATGCTGCATGGTTTTGCTTCAGTTACACATAAGGGTGATCAGGTAGTTTCATGCGTTGCTATAAATATTTTAATGATTGGATTAACAACAGCTTTGGCTGCCGCCTGGTTTGGTCAAGCCGGATTAACACCAACTCTTGGTAATGACGAGAGATTTCTTGAAATAACCCTTCCATTTGCTAATTCTATAAGAGATGTTCCTATATTAGGAATTATATACAGTGATATTTTAAGTGGTCATTATATATTTGTTTATATCGCTTATTTAATTGTGCCAGTTGTTTTTTGGATTGTTTTTAAAACTAGTTTTGGTTTAAGATTAAGAGCAGTAGGAGAGAATCCAAGCGCAGTGGACACAGCTGGTATTAATGTTTTTTCAATGAGATATAAGGCTCTAGCAATTAATGGAATTTTAATAGCATTTGCCGGAGCTTATTTGTCTACTGCAGTTAATGCAAATTTTTTTAGAGAAATGTCAGCAGGCAGGGGTTATTTGGCGTTAGCAGCACTAATATTTGGTAAATGGCATCCAAAAACTGCATTAATTGCTTGCTTGCTTTTTGGGTTTACAGATGCACTTCAAATAAGACTTCAAGGAGTAGAACTTCCAACAATTGGAACAATACCTGTTCAGCTTATTCAAGCCATTCCATATGTTCTTACAGTTATTCTTCTTGCTGGATTTGTTGGTAAGGCTATGGCCCCCAAAGCTATTGGACAGCCATATATAAAAGAGCGTTAAATATTTTTTTTACCAGAATTTATAGGTATTGCTATATCCATCATTTTTGGATTTTTTAATTTTAGATTTTCCATTATTTTTACATATTCCTGAACAGAATTTACTTGAAGTCTAGGATTATATTTTTTTTCTTCACCTATAGTGCTAACATTTTCGCCTTTGTAGTCATGAGCAGGATAGATAAATGTTTCTTCAGGTAATTTTAAAATTTTATCAAACAGTGAATGATATTGATCATAGGGGTTTCCATTTTGAAAGTCTGTTCTTCCCGTACCTTTTATTAACAATGTATCACCTGTGAAAACTCTATCATTCATTAAAAAACTATAAGAGTCATCCGTATGCCCTGGTGTGTACATGGCTTGTAATTTAATATTTTCTATTTCTATCTTCTCATTATCTTTAACATGCATAGAAATTACTTCTGCTGGAGCACCTTCACCCATTAAAGTAATACACTTTGTTCTTTTTTGCAGCTCTCTAAGACCTGATATATGATCAGCATGAATATGAGTATCTATTACTTTTACGAGTTTTAGCTCTAATTGTTCCAACAACTGAATATATTGATTAGTTTTTTCAAATACAGGATCTATAATTAGGGCCTCTCTACCCTTACCACTTGAGATTAAGTATGTATATGTAGATGAAACACTATCAAAAAACTGTCTAAAAATCATAAAGAAAAATTATCACTTATTATTATCAACTTATTATAGTTTCCAATTTGTATTATCAATTACTAAATCACTAAATTCAAAAGCTGGCGCTACAACACATCCAATTAAAGACCATAAACCCTTTGACTTCATTCCAAACCAAGTATTTGCACTAACAATATAATGATAATTAAACTTTGAACTTGCTCCGAGTATAACTTTATTAATTTTTATTTTATCTTTACTTAAAAAAATTTCTATTGGATCACCATCATAAAAATGAAGTATCTCATTCTTTTTTAGCTTGTGCCAATGAGAAGTTTCCCCTTTTCTTAGTAGATAATAAATTAAACTAACAGATCCTTTTTTGTCTCTAAAACTTTCAGAGTAGAGTCCTCCCTCAGGGTGAGGTATAAGTTTAAGTTTTTTTATTAATAATTTTTCGTTATTATTCATCTTTACAAGAGATGGCCTAATTTTTTCTCTTTTGTTCTTAAATAATCTTTGTTGTGATTATTGGTATTTGATTTTATTGGAATTCGTTTGTTAATTTTAATGCCTGTTAATTTTATCGCATTAATTTTTTTTGGATTGTTGGTAATTAAATTTATTTTTTTTATTCCAAAAAATTTAATTATTTCAGTAGCTATTTTATAGTTTCTTGGGTCTTTATCGAAGCCTAATTTATGATTTGCTTCAACTGTGTCAAGTCCTTGATCTTGAAGCTTATAAGCTTTTATTTTATTAAGCAAACCTATATCTCGTCCTTCTTGTTGAAGGTATATAATTGCTCCTGATTTATTTTTTTTTATTTTTTTTAAAGACTCTGTTAATTGAAATCTACAATCACACCTTAAGCTAAAAAAGGATTCTCCCGATAAACATTGTGAGTGTAATCTAATTAGGCTTGGTGATTTATTTTTTAAAACTCCTAATACAATTGCTAGATGCTCCTTTTTTGTTTTTTTCTCCTTAAAAGCATAAAGTTTAAAATTCCCATATTTTGTGGGCAGTTTACACGTTTCAATTAATTTTAATGACTTTTTATTCAATTTTGTTCCTATATATTTTTGACATCTATATATTTGTATTTAATTGTAAATTAGTTTTTTAAGTATTTTTAGCTGGTTTTCCCTTGATATATACTTGAGAAATACACCTATCATCTCCTAGAGTTTGAATATAAAATAGTTCTTCCTCTAAACTATTCAAGTTATTTTTTCTTATTTCAAGAGATGAGGTGGCTCTAGAATCAATTACAACTATATCAGCATCACTTCCTTTAGATAGGGTCCCTATTTTTGATTCTAAAGATAAGCACTTAGCATTACCAAGAGTAATATGATAAAAAGAATCTAACGAGGAAATTTTATTTTTTTGTAATTGGCATATCTTATAAGCCTCATCTAGAGTTTTAAGCATATTGAAACTTGTTCCTCCACCAATATCTGTTGCCACTCCAATTTGGATATTATTTTTTTTGTTAATTTTTTTTAGATCAAACAAACCGCTTCCAAGAAAAAGATTTGATGTTGGACAGAAAATAACTTTAGAATGAGATTCATTTAGAAGATCCAGCTCACTTTCTGATAAATGTATACAATGACCAAAAAGACTTTTTTTCCCTAAAAAACCATAATGTTCATATATAGATGTATAATTTTTGAATGAAGGATAAAGTTTTTTTACCAATTCAATTTCCTCAAAATTTTCAGACAAATGAGTTTGCAAATAACATTCAGGGTATTCTTCTTTTAAAGTTTGAACACTTTTCATCTGCTCAATAGTTGAAGTAATAGCAAATCTAGGTGTAATTGCATATAAACATCTTCCATTATTGTGCCATTTATTAATTAACTTTTTTGTTAACTCATATCCTTTTGTTGAATTTTCTAACAAGGTTTTGGGAGCATTACGATCCATTAAAGTTTTTCCACCTATTACCATCATATTTCTTTTTTTGGCTTCTGAAAAGAAGGCTTCAACAGAATTTTTGCTAGTAGTACAAAAACTAGCACATGAAGTAGTGCCATTATTAATTAACTCATTAAAAAAAATCTTTGATGCTTTTATAGAGTATTCTTTATTTGAATATTTTTTTTCCTCTAAAAATGTATATTTTTTTAACCATTCTAATAAATTTGATGCATATGAACCAATTATTTTTGTTTGAGGATAATGCAAATGGGGATCTATAAATCCTGGCATTAATAACTTACCCGAATGATCAAATATTTTAATGTTTTTACTTATTGTTTTTTTTATTTTTTCATATGATTCTACTTTCTCAATTATTCCATTGTTAATTAATATTGCCCCACTCTCATTATATTCATATGATGAAGAATCATTTACATTTTTTGGTTGTCTTAAAAAACTTAGAGTTCTTCCTTTTAAAATAATTTTACTCATTAATAATTCTCTCTTTAGACGATACAAATAATATTGTATATAGTACTAGCATGAATTTTAAATTGTTCAAAAATTCTTGGATGAGTTATTACAAACGTGGGTTTCTAACAGGTCTAATAGTTATTTCTATAATTCTATTTATAGATCAAATTCTTGAAAATCCTCTTTTTTTCCAAAAAATTTATAATATGCAAATTTTTTTTATAATTTTATCTAATGTGTTTTTTGGGGCTATTTTTTGTGGTTTAATAAGTATAGTAATTTTATTACTTTTGTCATTAATTACTAAAGAAAAGTAATGTATCATAGTTTTGTTGGGTTTTTTTGATTTATGTATACTTTTTTAGGATCAAAGACTTTCTTTTTATCTTTAAATTTTAATTTTAACTTACCCAAAGAGTTTAAGGGTATAGATCTATAAAAACATGATCGATAGCCAACATGACAACTTGCTCCCCCGACTACTTTTACTTTAAGTAAAACACAGTCTTGATCATCATCAATTCTTACTTCTTTAATTTTTTGAATAAAACCACTAGTCTTACCTTTATGCCAAATTTTTTTTCTACTTCTAGAAAAGTATACTGCTTGCTTAATTTCTATACTTTTTTTAAGGGCATAAGAATTCATGTAGCCATGCATTAATATTTCTCCAGTTTTATAATCTGAAGTCACAACAGGAATTAATCCATTTTTATCAAATTTAGGTGCAAAACTACTAGACTCTTCAACTTGCTTAATGCTTTTTCTTTTTTCAAAAATAATTTTCATAATTTAAATCAGTGATATAATTTCTTTTTTTAAATTTGTTATAACTTTTTCAACTTTTAAGATTGTAGTATTGGAGCTGCCTAGTTTTCTAACAGATACAGTTTCTTCTTTTTCCTCTTTTTTTCCAACTGCTAAAATTATTGGCTTTTTTTGATTGCTATGTTCTCGAATTTTATAACCAATTTTTTCATTTCGTATATCAAGCTCAACCCTAAACCCCTCCTTAATAAATTTACTTTTTAAGTTTATAGCATAATCATTAGAATCAGAGGTTATTGTTGCTATTACTATCTGTGTTGGAGCAAGCCATAGAGGAAGGTTTCCCGCATAGTGTTCAATTAAGATTCCTGTAAAACGTTCTAATGATCCAAACAAAGCTCTGTGAAGCATAACAGGAGTTTTCTTTTGACCATCTTCAGTAATATATGAGGCACCAAGTCTTTTGGGTAAATTAAGATCAACTTGCAGAGTTCCGCATTGCCAATCCCGCCCTATTGCATCTCTTAAAATAAATTCTAATTTAGGACCATAAAAAGCACCCTCCCCAGGATTAAGCGTATATTTTAATCCTGTTGCCTCCATTGCTTCTTTTAATGCGATCTCAGATTTGTCCCAAATATCATCATCACCAACACGCTGTTGTGGTCTGTCAGAAAATTTGATTCTAACATCTAAAAATCCAAAATCCTTATAAATACTTAAAATAAGATCACAGATACTTTTGCATTCAGAGGTTATTTGTTTTTCAGTACAAAAAATATGGGCATCATCTTGAGTAAAAGCTCTAACACGCATCAGTCCATGCAGAGCACCAGATGGTTCATATCTATGAACCTTTCCAAATTCTGAAATACGTAAGGGCAGATCTCTATAACTTTTCAACCCTTTTTTATAAATTTCAACAGCTCCTGGACAATTCATTGGTTTTATAGCAAAAACCTTTTCTTCTTTAGGATCTGTTGTAAACATGTTATCTCCAAATTTTTCCCAATGTCCTGATGCTTCCCACAAAGAACGATCAATTAATTCAGGTGTATTTGTTTCTACATACCCCTCATTATTTTGTCTTTCTCGCATGTAATTAATTAATGATTGAAATAAATACCATCCTTTGGGATGCCAAAACACAGCTCCAGGAGCCTCTTCTTGAAAATGAAATAAGTCCATTTCTTTTCCTAATTTTCTATGGTCTCTTTTTTCGGCTTCTTCAATTTGATTTAAATATTTTTCTAATTCATTTTCATTTCTCCACGCTGTGCCATAAATGCGTGTAAGCATTGTGTTTTTTGAATCTCCTCTCCAATATGCCCCAGCTACTTTCATAAGTTTAAAGGATTTTCCAATAAATTTGGTAGAAGGCATATGAGGCCCCCTACATAAATCGAACCATTTTCCTTGATTATATATTGATATCTCTTCAGATTTTTTTAAATCTTTAATTATTTCAATCTTATAATCTTCCTTCTTTTTTTTAAAAAGATCCATCGCTTCTTTTTTTGTTAAAATTTTTCTTATAAAAAATTCATTTTTAGATATTATTTTGTGCATTCTTTTTTCAATTTTTTCTAAATCTTCTTCGATAAATGGTTTTTTTTTATAAAAATCATAATAAAATCCATTTTCAATTGTAGGACCAATTGCAACTTGAGTGTCTGGAAATAATTCTTGAACTGCTTCTGCCATTACATGAGCGCAATCGTGCCTTATTAGCTTTAATGCTTTTTCATTATCTTTTTTAATGATATTAATATGACAATCAGCATCTATTTTATAACTTAGATCTTTTATAATTCCATTTACTTCAATAGCTATAGCTTCTTTAGCCAGTGACTTAGAAATATTTTCAGCAATGTTTTTGCCTGTTGTTCCTTTTAAGATTTTTTTTATACTCCCATCAGTAAGTTTTATTTCAACTTGTTCCCCCATTTTTTTAGATACTTCTCCAGATTGTTTCATTTTCTTTATCTTCTATTTCAATTCCTTTATTTTTCAATTTTTCTCTTATCTCATCAGCTTTTTTGAAATCTTTATTTTTACGAGCTTTATTTCTTTCGTTTATCAACTTATTTACTGTTTTGTCATCTAAAATTTCTGATCTTCCATAGTTAAGCCATTCATTGGGGTTTTTTTGAAATATTCCTAAAATATTACCCGCTCCAATAATACTTGATTTGATAAATATTTTTTCATCTTTACTTGCGGTATTAAGATTTTTAATAATTTTATTTAATTCAGCAAGTGCCTGAGGGGTGTTCATATCATCACATAAAGCATTAAAAACTTTTTCAGGGATATCGATTTTATCTGGTATTTCAATTTTCTCAAGTTCTTTTAATGTGCGATAAAACTTATCAAGAATATTTTTAGATTGATTGATTGCGCTAATAGTCCAATTTAAAGGTTGTCTGTAGTGAGCTGAGATAAGGGTGAGTCTTAAAACTTCCCCATCATAGCTTTTTATAAGATCATTTACTAAACGAATATTTCCCTGTGATTTTGACATTTTTTCTCCATCAACAATTACAAAACCATTATGCACCCAATATTTTGCAAAAGATTTTGGATTGTTATTTTTATGCGCTGCACAAGATTGAGCTATTTCGTTTTCATGATGTGGAAAAATTAGATCAACTCCGCCACTATGAATATCAAAAGGGATGTCTAAAGTTTTTTCTGACATTGCAGAACATTCAAGATGCCAGCCTGGCCTGCCATATCCCCAAGGAGAATCCCAACCGGGAACATTATTTGCACTTGGTTTCCACAAAACAAAATCGGTAGGATCTTTTTTAAATGGAGCTACCTCAACCCTACTTCCAATAATTTGTTCTTCCCTATTTCTTCCTGACAACTCACCATATTTTTGAAATGAAGGAACATGAAACAAAACATGTTTATCTTTTTCATAAGCATTATTATTTTTAATAAGTTTTTGAATTAACTTTATCATGTCAGAAATATATTCTGTTGCTCTTGGCTGGATATCAGGCTTAATTACACCAAGATTAATCATATCTTCATTATATATTTTTTCAAATTTTCTTGTTATTTGTTTAAAGGGAACATTTAAATCTTGAGATGTTTTAATAATTTTATCGTCTATGTCAGTTATATTTGAGACATAAGTTACTTTAGGATAAATTTTTTTTATTATTTTCGTTAATAAATCATTGACTACAGCCATTCTTGCATTTCCAATGTGCGCATAGCTATATACCGTAGGACCACAAGCATAAATTCTAACGTGAGACGAATCAATCGGGATAAATTCTTCTTTTTGATTTCCCAAACTGTTATAAATATATAACTTAGTCATATAATAAATTTTTACTTTACATTATTCAGAAAGGACTTTTAAACTTTAAATTCTAGTTAATAAATGAAATAAAAAAAGCCCCTAATTATAGAGGCTTTTTAAGGTTTTTTTAAAATTATTTAGCCGAAGCTTTAACAGCAGCATTCCAAATAAATAAACCAAATAAAATTTTATTTATGAAGTCTGCTAAATTGTAAATTATATTTAGCGAATTTACATCAATAGCTCCCATCATGGTTCCTGAAATATATCCAAGAGGATAAATTATCCAACCAACCAAAACTACTATTCTCATTGCATTAAAACAGGTTTTTACAATTTCGTTGTTCATAGATGCTTGACTTGCTTCACCACGGAAAATTTCCCAAATAATGATTGCCCATCCAGCAAAACCAATAATTAATCCCATAAGAGGACTAATCCATTGATTTTCACCCATGTAACCACCAATTAACATAATTAAAGTTCCAACTAGTAATCTCCAAAATGCGTTTGAAGAAACAGCAATACCTGCTGCGACTAGTATTATGTAGAATTCAATCATTTGAAGTGGAACTGTTAATAACCAGTCTATATATCTATACACAATAGGTGATTCACCTGTATGAACCCAATAATCTCTCATATAATAATAATGTATTGCCGCTATAAGAGTTATTAAACCTGCAATTACTAGTGAGGTTCTCCATTCAGATTTCACTCTTAAGCCTTCGTAAAAAAAGAAAACTGTTGCAGCAACCATTCCAACAGATACTAGCCAAAATGTAACTCCAACAAAATCTGAAGCTTGTAAAAAAGTTTCCATAAATACTCCCTTCCACATGAGTATGGTAAATAAATTATTTATCTACCTGATTTTTAAATTTTATATAATTGATTAATATAGTTCAAGTAATGTTTTTGTTTATAAAATTTTTTTGATTTTAATTTTTTGTTATTTATCTATGTTATTAAAATAAAACATTTTTGATATGCAATTTTTGCATATTTATAATAATTGTAAAATTTATTTTATTGCTTATTTTTTAATTATGATTAATCAAAAATCAATAATTATTAACAATCTGATTGAATATTCTTCTAAAGCAAAAATTTTAAGCAAGGAGGAAGAATATAAATTAATTAAAAACTGGAAAGATTTAGGTAATGAGGAGGATCTTCAAAAAATTTTAAAATCATATTTAAGGTTGGTAGTATCTATAGCAAGAAAGCATATTAATTATGGTCTACCATTTGAAGATTTAATAAACGAAGGAATAGTTGGAATTATTCATGCATTAAAAAAATTTGATCTTTCAAAAGATTTTAGACTGTCTACTTATGCAAGTTGGTGGATAAGGGCAAATATCCAAGATTATATATTAAAGAATTGGTCTATAGTTAAAAATGGCTCAACAGCTGGACAAAAAGCTCTTTTTTTTAATCTAAAAAAATTGAAAAAGCAAATTACAAATCCATCAATTGATTTTATGGGAGAGAATGAGTTAAAAATTATATCAGGTATTTTAAAGGTTAATAAATTTGATATTCAAAATATGGAGTCTAGATTACAAGCAGGTGATCAATCTTTAAATCAAACTGTATATGAGGATCAAAATAGAAATATCGAATTAATTTCTTTATTAAAAGATGAAAATCCAAATCAAGAACAAACAACTCAAGCAAGTATTGATGGTAATTTGAAAAAAAAATGGATTAATCAGGCCCTCAATTATTTAAAAGATAGAGAGAAAATTATAATTACTTCAAGAAAACTTGAGGAAAAAGCGAAAACTCTTGAAGAACTTGGAAACGACCTGGGCATAAGCAAGGAAAGAGTCAGACAAATAGAAAGAGCAGCCCTTTATAAGTTACAAAAAAAATTATTAGAAATTTCTAATCAGCCAAAAGATTTTTTTATAAATTAATAATTCAGCTTTATTTTATGAGGCACATTGTGCTCTAATGAAATTAATGCTTTTTTAAAGCTAGGAGGTCCTTTTGGAACATAATTATTACTAAAAGCAAATCCTTCCTTTGGTCTCCAAAATAGACCAGTATTTAGCTTTCCATCACCATTTTCATCATGATAAACCACAATTGCTAAGTTGCCCTCGTGAGTTTTTATTAGGGGAATGATAGTTTCTCCTTTTGTGGCTTTTTTCCTTATAGTTTCAAAAGCCTGATCTTCTTCAAGGAATGATTTTTTATCAATATAAATTTTTAAATCAATTTCTCCCTCTCCATGTTCGACATTTTCTACAATTATTGTTCCGTGAGAAAACAGACTGGAACTGAACAAAAAAAAACAAAAAATAACAACTATTCTTTTGGTATAAATATAAAACATATAATAAAATAATGATAAAACGAAATAATAAATTTTACAATAAAAATGAGGAAAATTTGTCCAAAACATACTTAAATAAATTAATTCACTCAGATAAACCTATTATTATTTATAAGATAAAAAGAGGTTACTATCTTTTTAGTGATTTTAGTGAAAAAATTATTTTAAGTAGGAAAAACATAAATCAATTTTTTATAAAAGTTCAAAATCAAAAAAATAAAAAACATTTTGGATATGTTGGTTTTTTTGGATATGAGATTTTATGCAATCTTATAGGAATAAAAATAATTAAGCAAAAAAATAATAGTTTTCCAATGGGAATATTTTATAAACCAAAAAACGTTATATTTTTAAAAGAATCTTTTATAAATAATTATAGTTTGAAAATTAAACATAGTTCAAGTTTTAAAGTCAATCTATCTCTAAAAAATTATACTAAAGTATTTAACAAATTTGTAAAAAAAATTAAGAATGGAGAAACTTATCAAATTAAAATTTGTCAAAAATATATTAATAAATCCAAAATAAATTCTTTTTCATTGTTCGTAAAGTTAATGAAAACTAATCCTTCTCCCGAGGCATTTTTTATTAGAGACACTAATTATTCTATCATTAGTTGTTCACCTGAAACGCTTATAGAAAGAAAAAATGATATTTTAATAACAAAGCCTATAGCTGGAACAATGAAAAAAAATAAAAAAAGCAGTTTAGCAAAAGCGAAGAAGTATTTTAAAAATAATATTAAAGAGTCAAAAGAACACAACATGATCGTAGATATGGAAAGAAATGATTTATCTAAAATATGTAAAAATGGAACTGTAAAAATAAAAAAATTAAAATACATTGAGGAATATAAAGATTTGTATCATTGTATAACAAAAATTTCTGGTATATTAAAAAAAAATATTTCCACAAAAAAAATTATTCAGGCTATGATGCCAGGCGGATCTGTTATAGGGTGTCCAAAAATAAATACATTAAATTTACTCAATAATTATGAAATTGAAAATAGAAACATTTTTACTGGAAGTTTTGGATATATTAAAACAAATTTAGATATGAGATTTAATGTTATAATAAGATCCATTTTACATTATAAAGGCAAATCGGAAATTTCTGCCGCAAGTGGTGTAGTAGTAGGAAGTAAAGCTAAAGCAGAGTATAATGAAAATTATATTAAAGCTAAATCCTTAATAAATTTGTTTAAAAAATGATATATATTATTGATCATCAAGATTCCTTTACTTTTAATCTAGTTCATCTTTTAAGTAAGTTTGATGAAGTGTATGTAAGCAACTATTTTGATATAAATTATAGGAAACTGTCCAAATCAAATTTAGTAGTTTTTTCTCCAGGTCCGGGAGAGCCAAAAGATTATCCTATTACATCAGATATTTATAATAGGTTTAAATCCAAAAAAAAGCTTTTAGGAATTTGTCTTGGGTTTCAGCAAATTTTATTTAATGAAAAAGGAAAAATTTGTCAGCAAAAAAAAATTTATCACGGTCATCAATCAAAAATAATTGTTTTAAAGAATAGTAAACTTTTTAAACATAAAACTATTTATACTGTAGGCAGATATCATTCTTTAAAATTATTTGAGCCATATTATTCTGATCAAATTAAAATTACCATGAGGTGCACCACTACAAAAGTTGCTATGGCCTTTGAAGATAATATTAATAAAGTTTATGGTTTTCAATTTCATCCTGAATCTTTTTTAACTAAAAATGGAAAAAATATTATTCAAAAAATCATATTCGCATAATAATTATAAAGAAAAACCATTTGATTATTTATGGAATAAAAAAGGAGCTTTTACGTCTGTTGCTGTTTATGGAAGATCAAAAAAATTTTTACATTTTGATGAACATATTTATAATTTAACAAGATCTTTAAAAAAAATTGGAGTCAAAGTTAATTTAAAACCATTCTTAAATTCTTTCATTAAAAAAAATTTTAAAAATAATATTAAATACCATCACTTGTTTCGTGTGGCTGTGTCAACAAAAACAATATCAATATCTTTAAGAAAAATAAATTATAATACAAATTATGTTAAATGTGTTTTGATAAATTATCAAAGACCAAATTATAAAATCAAAAATTTGAAATACAAAAAAACTTTTGATTTTTTAAAATTAGTCAATAATAGAAACACAGAATGTATTTTTTATAAAAATAAAATAATATTAGAAGGAAGCACAACTAATATAGTTTTTATTTATAAAAATCAAATTTTGACACCAAAAGAGGGTTGTTACCATGGTATCTCATTAAAATTTTTTAGTAAAAAATTTAAAATAAAAAAAAAGAATATTTTTTTACAAAACTTAAACAATTATGATGAAATTATTTTATTAGGTTCTGGCAGAGGGGTAGTTTCTGTTGATGAGATTCCACAAATTGGATGGAAAAAAAGAGATAATTTATTTTATAATAAGTTTTATCAATTCTATAAATCGTATATAAACAAAACTCTTTCAAAGAGACAAAAGTAAAATTATGAAAAAAAAACCATTAATCATGGGAATATGCAATGTAACAAAAGATTCTTTTAGTGATGGAGGAAAAGCTTTTACAAAAGTTGATGCACTTAAACATATTCAAAACATGTATAATTGTGGCGCAGATATTATTGATATTGGAGCAGAAAGTACTAGGCCAGGAAGTGAACCTATTTCTTATAATCGTGAAATAAAAAAACTAGCACCAATTCTAAAAGTTTTACCAAAAAATAAATTTTTTATATCAATAGATACTAATAAATTAGAAACTCAAGAATTTGCTCTTAAAAATGGCGCACATTTTATCAATGATATTTATGGTGGGAGTAATGATTTATTTAAACTTTCAAAAAAATATAAAAATGGTCTAATTTTAATGCATACCCCTGGATCACCAAAAATAATGCAAAGCAAAACTAATTCATATAATAATGTATTAACAGATATTAAAAAATATTTTCTTAAAATTACAGATAAATTAAAAAAAAATAAAATTTCAAATAAAAAAGTTTGGTTTGATCCAGGAATAGGCTTTGGAAAAAATCTAAATCAAAATTTGCTTATTTTAAAGAATTTAAAAAAATTAAGAATACAAAAATATGGTTTAGTCATAGGCTCTTCAAGAAAAAGCTGGATAAATAAAATTGATAATTCAAATGTTAGTGATAGATTAGGAGGATCTATAGCTTCAGCTCTTTATGCATTTACACAAGGAGTAGATATTATTAGAGTTCATGATGTTTTAGAAACTAAACAAGCTATAGAAATTTATAATAAAATTTTATGTTCAAGATAAAAATAAAAAAATTAAAAGTAATGGTAAAAATAGGAACTTCTGTAAAAGAAAGAGAAAAAAAGCAACCGATATATATTTCAGTTGATTTTTTTTATAAACCTAAAAATAATAATTTAGATAATATAAAATCTTTAATTAGTTATTCAGATGTAATAATTTTTATAAATAATTTTTTAGCTCATTCTAGTTATTTTACTTTAGAAAAATTAATAAGTGAATGCTCATATAAAATTAAAAAAAAATTTAAAGTTACAAAGGTTTTTGTTGAAGTTGAAAAACCCAAAATTTCTAAATTAAAAAAATGCTCATCAATCAGTGTATCTAAATAAAACGTATATAGCTGTAGGATCAAATATTGGGGATTGGAAAATCAATTTTAATCAGGCTTTGAAACATTTATCAAAGTATGGCATTATAACTAAGTTGTCTTCTACTTATGTTTCCTATCCCTATGGTTTTAAAAATCAAAAAAATTTTTTTAATTCTGTAATAGAATTTCAAACAAATGAAACTCCATATAATTTGTTACAAAAAATAGAATTGATAGAAAAAATAATGATGAAAAATAAGACAATAAAAAATGGACCAAGAAGAATTGATTTAGATATAATTTTTTATAACAAATTAAACTTATCTGAAAAAAAATTGAAAATTCCCCATAGTCAAGCACATCTAAGAGATTTCGTTTTGATGCCATTAATTGAAATAAATCCACATTTTATCCATCCTGTTAAAAAACGATCTTTGATTAATTTATATAAAGATCTTGATAAAAAGTATGTTTTTAAGGTTATTAAGAGGCAGATAGGATCTTTAGCAAATTATTAAGTTTGTTTTCACACAAATTGTTGTTTTGATCTTTAATTCCTCTAGAGATATCTATTCCATTGGGTTGGGTGTGTTTAATTATTGCTTCTGCATTTTTTTCATCAACTCCTCCTCCTACATAAATTGTTTTATGGAGTTTTTTTAGTTTTAAAATCTGATTTTTACTCTCTTCAACTGTAAATGTTTTAATATTATTTTTAGTGTAAACATTAAGATCATAATAAAATACATTTATTAATTTTTCTATTGATTTAAAATAGTCAAAATTGAATGTTTCTGGGTTTACCGAAATTCCAATTCTTAATTTTTTAAAAACTGTTTTTAAGGTAATAAGATCGCTTTTTTCAAAAAAATATGAACAGGCAATTGTCTTAGGTTTTGTATAATCAATTTGTTTGATCAATTCTAATGTGCTTTGATATCTTGAGAGAAGAACAGTTTCTATTTTGTATTCATTGCATTCTTTAATTAATTCTTTTATGCTCTCATCATCACAAGTATTTGGTCCTAACAAATTGTTACTAGCAAAACCAAGTGTTTTAATGTTGTTTTCAGATGCTGTTATAATAGATTCAGATGATGTAATCCCACAAATTTTAAGATCTATGGAGGTATAATTATTCATATAAAAATTATTAATTATTTTTTTTATTAAAAAATTCTTCTGAAGCCAAATTTTCAAGCTCTATTAATTTTTCCTCAATTACATTTCTAGAAATTTTTTGACTAGAATTTTCAAAATCATCTAATAGCTTTTTTATTATATCCTCGTCTCCGGGCTCTTCTAAATCTGACAATCTTACTTGTTTAACATATTCGTCAACATTTGAAGGTTTAATAATTTCAGCTGCCCAAAGACCAATCAATTTATTCCTTTTAGCTCTTATTTTAAATTCAGATTCTTGATCATTAATATATTTGGCCTCAAATCCTTTTTTTCTTTCATCAAATGTATTCATATTTAATTAATTTATCCTTTATATAGCTTTTTTTATAGAGGTTCTTATATCATAGGTCTATATATTTTTAATTATAAGGTTTATAGATATATAGAATATAATGACTAATAATTTTCTATTAAAAGAGATAAAAGACACAAATATTAAAAAAATTTTTACAAAAGACTGCCTTTCTTTTATTGCAGAGCTTGACTCCTTGTTTGAAAAAAAAAGAAAACAACTTTTAGAGTCAAGAGTTCAAATTCAAAAAAAAATTGACTTAGGGTGGCTTCCTGATTTTCTTGAGGAAACAAAATCAATCAGAGAGTCTAATTGGAAAATTAAATCTACACCCCATGATTTGCTAGATAGGAGAGTAGAAATTACAGGACCACCTGCTAGAAAGATGATTGTAAATGCTCTTAATTCAGGGGCTCAAACTTTTATGGCCGATTTTGAAGATTCTCTATCACCAACTTGGGACAATATTATTAGTGGACATTATAATTTATATCTTGCTAATAAAAATCAAATTAATTTTATAGATAAAAAAAATAACAAAGAATACAAACTAAATAAGCAACACGCTGTTTTAATAGTTAGACCAAGAGGGTGGCATTTAGTTGAAAAAAATTTTAAAATCAACAATTCTTCTGTTTCTGCATCAATTTTTGATTTTGCAACTTATTTTTTTAACAATTATAAAAATCTTTTGCACAAAAAAACTGGTCCTTATTTTTATTTACCAAAAATGGAAAATCATAAAGAGGCAAGGCTTTGGTCAGAGATATTTAAATTTACAGAAAAAAAATTTAATCTTGAATCTGGAACCATTAAGAGCACAGTTCTAATTGAAACTATACTAGCAGCATTTGAAATGGATGAAATTTTATATGAACTTAAAGAGAATATTGTAGGTTTAAACTGTGGAAGATGGGATTATATATTTTCTTTTATTAAAAAATTCAAAAAAAATAAGAACTTTATTTTACCTGACAGGTCTTTGGTTAGTATGAGGGTTCATTTTATGAAATCGTATAGTGAGTTGTTAATAAAAACTTGTCATAGAAGAAGAGCTCATGCAATAGGCGGCATGGCAGCTCAAATTCCTATAAAAAATGATGATGAAAAAAACAATAAATCTATTCAAAAAGTTTATGATGATAAATTAATAGAAGCATATAATGGTCATGATGGAACATGGGTGGCTCATCCGGGGCTGGTCAAAATAGCCAAAGATGTGTTTGATGCTCAACTAGCTTTTAAGAATCAATTAGGTAATTTAAGAGAGGATATAGACGTAAAAGCTAGTGATTTGTTAAAGCTTCCTGTTAAAACATCAGGAGGAAGAGTTGGTGTAATAACAGAAAATGGAATTCGAAATAATATTAGTATAGGTTTATTGTATATCGAGTCATGGCTAAGAGGTAATGGGTGTGTTCCTCTTAACAATTTAATGGAAGATGCTGCAACTGCTGAAATTTCTAGAGCTCAAATATGGCAATGGCTTAATCATAAAGCTATCACAAAAGAAGGAAAGATTGTTAATTTAGATTATTATGAAAAGTTAGCCGAAGAGGAATTAACAAAAATCAAAACTTTTATAGGTAACAACAATTATCAAGAAAGAAGATTTAAAGAAGCAAAAGAAATTTTTGAT
>CETH01171033.1_pt1 | contig 41068 bp, 35 predicted proteins | sample 361461 | NCBI WGS metagenome assembly CETH01 (sample SAMEA2622695, study PRJEB7988) | marine metagenome | isolation source: saline water (ENVO:00002010), including
CATCAGATATATAATCACCATTAAGATTCATTGTTGCAATAACATCATATTCATCAGGCCTTGTTAATATTTGTTGCAAAAAAGCATCTGCAATAACATCTTTTATAATTATTCTACCTGCATTTATAGCTTCTTTTTGTGCATTATTAGCATAATCAACACCTTTATCATCTACAATCTGATCATACTGTCTCCATGTAAAAACCTTATCACTAAACTTTTTCTCTGCGACACTATAGCCCCAATCCTTAAATCCACCTTCAGTAAACTTCATAATATTACCCTTATGCACCAAAGTAACACTACTTCGATTGTTATCAATAGCATATTCTATTGCAGCTGAAGCAAGTCTTTCAGTACCCTCTTTAGATATAGGTTTAATTCCTATACCACAACTATCTGGAAATCTAATTTTTTGATATCTATCATTAAATTCATTATTCATAAAATCTAAAAACTTTTTCAAATCTTCACTTCCTTCTTTAAATTCAATACCAGCATAAATATCTTCAGTATTTTCTCTAAAAATAGACATATTAATTTTATGTGGCTCTTTTACAGGAGAAGGAACATTATCAAACCACATAACAGGTCTTAAACAAACATACAAATCTAATTTCTGTCTAAGTGCAACATTAATTGACCTTATTCCTCCACCAATAGGAGTTGTCAGTGGACCTTTAATCGCAATTAAATACTTATTAATCATATCTAAAGTTTCATCTGGTAACCAAGTGTTTGGACCATAAACATCGTTAGCTTTATCTCCTGCATAAACTTCAAGCCACTCAATTTTTTTATTTCCAGCATATGCAACATTAATAGCACTATCAAAAACCCTTTGTGATGCTGACCAAATATCAGGGCCTATTCCATCACCTTCTATAAACGGAATAATTGGATTATCAGGAACATTTAAAACATTATCAACCATTGAAATAGCTGAACCATTATTAGGTATTTTAACTTTAGACATTATAAATCCTCTATTTTAAGACTATCTAAATTACAAATTAATTTAATATGGTTTTAAACCTTTTATTTAATTTGTTTGACTCTGAAGTGCACCTATCATAGAAATATACATAATATCATCGGTACTACAGCCCCTTGACAAATCATGGACTGGCTTATTGAATCCATTTAAGAGTGGTCCCCAAGCACTATATCCAGCTAGATACTGAGTAATTTTATATGCAATATTAGCAGCATTCAAATTAGGAAATATAAAAACATTTGCATCACCTTTTAATAATGAACTACTATTTTTTTTCATCGATACTGACTTATTAATAGCTGCATCAAATTGAATATCGCCCTCACATAAAATATGTGAATATTTATTTGAAAATATTTTTACGGCATCTTTAACTCTATCTACAGTATAATGTTGTGCACTACCATTTGTAGAAAATGATAAAAAAGCTACTTTGGGTTCTTCTTGAGAAATTAACTCATGATTCATTGCAGCATTATAAGCAATAGAAGATAATTGATTTGAATTTGGTTCTGGTATAACCCCGCAATCTGCATAAGTATATGCATTTAATCCATTGGGACTAATCATAAAAAAACAACTAGAAACCCACCTAGCATTTCTATCTAAACCGATAACTCTAATTGATGATTTAATAACATCCGCTGATGGAATAGTAGCACCAGCAATCAAGCAATCTGCGTAATTTAAATCCAATAGAATTAATGCTTTATTAATAGGCACTGAGACATATTCTTTTAACATATCTTCAGTCCAATTATTTGTAAATTTTTTCTTTTTAATATGTGATATATAATTTAACGAATCATCATAATCGCTAATATTAATTATATCTATACCTATTTCTTTTAATTTTTTACATGCTAAATCAATTCTAGAATCACCAATCTCAGGGAGTATCAACCTAGCACTAGAAGATGAAACCCTATCTATAAGTTGTTTTATATAATTATTAATCAATTTGGACTTTCTTATTTATAGAGTCCAGTACATTAGCTGACACATAATCTGATATATCTCCACCCAAACTAGCCACTTCCTTAATAAGGGATGAACTGATATGAACATATTTCCTATTAGGCATCAAGAATAAAGTATCAATTTTATCATTTAATCCTCTATTCATCATTGCCATTTTAAACTCATATTCAAAATCTGATAAGACTCGTAATCCTCTTATAATAACATTAGCATCCTCTGATTGTGCATAATTCATCAGTAAGCCACTAAACTGCCTCACTTCAACGTTATCAAGCCTATCATTTTTAATATTAACTGAAATCATATCTACTCTTTCTTTAATTGAGAACATTGATTTTTTATGATTATCATCAGTTACAGCTACAATTATTTTATCAAACAATATAGAAGAACGCTTAATAATATCATAATGACCATTGGTCATGGGATCAAAAGTTCCAGGATAAATTGCAATTTTATTCATTTAAATTCCTCCATAATACGACTTGGGTTTTTCCATATTTTTTTATTCTTAGGCTATCATCATTTTCAATACTTTGTATTCCAGATTCATAACAAAAAACACCATTACTATTCATAATATTTGAAACAGTAGGATATAAATCATAAAATGAATATTTTTTATATGGAGGATCAGCAAAAACAATATCATACTTTTGGTTATGGCTCTTCAAAAAACTCATAACATCTTTTTTTACAATTTCTGTTTTATTAGATAAAGAAAGCATATTTAAATTTTTATCCAAAACTTTAACTATTCTGCTATTTCTCTCAACAAATTTAACCTCTTTTGCCCCCCTGCTAATTGCTTCTATACCCAAAGTTCCAATTCCTGCGAATAAATCTAAAACAACCTTATTATTAAAATCTCTTATAGAATCCATTATTGATTTCCGCACTTTTGCTTGTGTAGGCCTCAAGGCATCTATTTTAAGATTATTTAATTTCCTACCTTTAAATTCACCTGCTATAATCTTAATCATTCTATAATCACTTGGTATAACCCAATACTATTAGGCAAAGATTGAACCTGTTTAATATCAATAAAAAAATTATTAATTAAATCTAAATCAGACATTAATTTAATAAGTGAAATAATATTATCAAAATTCGATACGATAATCAACTTATTATTGTAAATTTCTTGTTTTAAATTAAAACCTAAATCTGACAATTCTTTATTTAATAAGTCAATATTAAAATTATTATTCCTAACTACGACCCAAGGCAAATCAATATCTAATACATAATTATTTTTTACATGATACCCCTTAATATTGTACTGAATTATTTTTGAAAAATAATCTAATAAATTATAAAAACTATATTCACTACTACATTTTAAATTGGCAGTAAACGCCCTTTGATTGAATTGGATAGATTTAATGGTAAAACTTGTTTTATTCTTATTCATTATACCTATAATATCATCCAATAAGAATACTTGATTTTTATTAGTATTTAAATTAACTATACTATTATCGCTATAAAAATAAAAGAGACCACTGATTAAAAATAGAATTAATATAATCAATGGAAAGTAACGTTTACGCTTACTTTTAGTCACTGGTTTAACATATATATTATTAGTGTTATTATCATCATTTTGAATAGGCTCTATATCTTTAATATCATTATCAACACAATCAGTTTTCAAACCAGGTTTTTTTATAAGATTAACATCAAACATCTATACCTCTTAAGCTATTACCATTTTCATTATATGTTAATAAATTATAATTATTATTTTTATTAAATAATTTAGAGCCAATATCCATAATGATAACATTATCCTTATTAGATATTTTTTTAAGTAATTGTACATTACTTTTAGATTGATACAAATAAATTTTATCATAAAACTTATTATCAATATTTTTATCAGAATTTAAGAATGAATCAACCAACTTAATCAAATCATCTCTTAATGATTTTTCTCCTATTGATTGTATACATTCTATTTTTTTACCACTCTTGAAATTCAAATAATGTTTTAAAGCTGTTTTTTCATAGTATAATAAATAGTGTTGTTTACCCTTACCTATTTTCCATAATATATAATTATCTGTTTTTGAATAATTATAAATATGAACGGCATGATTTGCAGAAAATATATCAATAGTTAAATGCTGTAAATCATAACCATATTTGTTACAAGATTCTAATATATTATTTTTTAATTCTTTACTTATATAAATAACCATAACTTCATTATCATTCCCGGCTATGGGATAATAATACACATCATGATTTTCAATAATATATTTACCTAAAAAAGATTTTTCATACCAAATAATTTTTTCTTCCAATGCAATATTAGAATCATATTTAAAAGATGTAATACAAATATCATCTATATTTAGTGATAATGTTAGAACCTTATGTACATCATCATTATTTTCAACATTAAATTCATTAAAAACAGCATCTAGAAAATTATTATACCTATAAAAATTTGCAGGTATTTTTTTATAATTTATAACTTTAGGACCTGTACCAGAGGGGATCCATTCGATACAAAACAAACTATTAGAAGTTTGAGATAAGGATAGCAAGTTTAAGCCTTTCCTCTACTCTCCTGCCCAACTTTTCACTCCACCAACGATTGATTCTTTTTTACCAGGACGATATCTAAAGATACCATATCTTAATTCATTATCATCTGTTCCAAGCGGAGATTCTATAGAAAAAACAGGAGTAGATGGGTTGGAATTATCTACATTTAAAATAAACTTTTTCTTATCAAAATTATTCTTTGATATTGGACAATAAATAAAATCTGATTCAAGATGAAATTTTCTTCTCAAAAAATTTCTAGTTTTATTTACTCTATCAACATATTTAACTTTCTTAGGAGAATAATTGCTAGCAGTATAATTAGCTTCATCCTTTAAGAATTCATCTACCTCTATCATATTACCCAAATCATTTTCATAATGTGTAATATAATTATCTACAAAGTTAGGATTATTCTCATATTCTTTAAAATTAGTACTATTAACCCAAATAGTATCAATAAGACTTAAATTATCTTCATTCCTAACTCCAATCTTAAATAGAGTATCAATTTCTAATGTTTTAATAATTTCAGCTTTACTATATGTGGTATCAACACGAATATGAAAAGATTCATCCATCATTACTTCATAAACATTATTATTTAAATTAATAACTTGTTTCCCTGTGAAAGTACTATCTGAAATCAGAGAATCCATTGCAGCCTCAACTAGCGGGAAAAGTTCATCAACATTTGTTGTATATCTACCTGTTAACTCATAAAAGAATTCTTCTGCTGATGCAATATATTTCATTCTAGAACGCCTCATTTCTTTATAATGATTTTCTTCTGCCCAAACATTTAAAGGTACATATACCATAGTAATTAAAATTATTATTGCAAAAAATATTGACCAATCAAGTATTCCTATTTTTTTATCATATTTATTATTCACAAAATCTCCGTTATTAATTATATGTTAATTTAATTAAAACTTTCTTTAATTATCGATTTTTTTAAATTTAATTTCATTATATAAGGTATTTTTTAAATCAAGAATAATTTTTTTATACTCCTTAGATATATTAGATGGAATATCTACTGTTATTTTAATATATTGATCGCCTCTTCTCCTATATCCATCAGTTTCTTCAAAACCTTTATTTTTTAATCGTAAAATTTGTCCATTTTTTATACCTGCTGGAATATTAAACTTAACCTTTCCATCTAAAGTAGGGACCTGCACCTCTGCACCCAATACTGCATCACTATAATTTATTACACATTCTAAATACACATTATTTTCAGATCTCATAAACAAATCATGTTCTTTTTCTTCAAAATAAACTATCAAATCACCATTAGGGCCATCTCCTACATTATAATTACCCTCGTTCCTCATAGTCATATAATTCCCCTCAGAAACACCTGCAGGAATTTTAACCTTTATTGTTGCAGTTTTTTTATCTCTACCACCTATATAACCAATTCCACTGCAACTAGAACATACTTGAACATTCACAATTTGTCCAAGCATTGACCTTTGAACATGACGAACTTCACCTGAACCATCACAACTATTACATTTGGATGCTGAAGAATTTTCTGATTTTTCATACCTCTTAATTTTAATTTTTTTTGTTACACCATTAAAAATCTCCTCTAGAGTAAGTGCAATAGATATTTTTAAATTTCCAGCGCTCCTACTCCTAGAAGATTGAGACCTACCACCAAAAGGACTTCCTCCTCCAAAGAAATCATTAACATCAAAGCCACCCCCACCTCCACCAAACACACTATTAAAAATATCCTCTACATTAATACCACCTTGAAATCCACCACTTCGTGCAGCATTACTAACACCAGCATGACCAAATTGGTCATATTGAGCTCGCTTATTTTCATCACTTAATACAGAATATGCTTCAGCAGCTTCCTTAAACTTATCTTCCGCTTCTTTATTATCAGGATTTCTATCGGGGTGATATTTCATAGCAACTTTCCGGTAAGATTTTTTAATTTCATCTGATGATGAAGTTTTAGAAACCCCTAATATATCGTAATAATCTCTCATTATTCACTTACAATTACTTTTGCATGTCTTATTACTTTATCGTGATAAGTATATCCTTTTTCATATTCTTCAATTACTAAATTAGATTTTTTCTTAGTTTTTTTAATCATGATAGCTTCATGATAATCTGGATTAAAAGCCCTTTCAATTGAATCATAACTATTAATACCCAATTCATCTAAAACAGAAATAAATTTATTTTTAATTAAATCAATACCTTCAATAATAGATTTAACATCAGAATTATTATTCAGTAATACTCTATCAATATCATCAATAATTGGAAGTATTTTAATGAAAGCATCCTTCCCTTCATATTTGCTACTATCAGCCATTTGCTTTGATAATCTTCTTTTATAATTATCGAATTCAGCTAAAAGTGAAATATTTTTATTTCTAAGTTCTTCTAATTCTTCTATAAGCTTCTTATTTTTAAGTTCTAATGATTTAACTGAATTAGTTTTCTTCTTTTTATTTTTTATTGTTTTTGGCATAAATAATTTTCCTTATATAAAAATTTATTAATCTCGAATATATGAAGATAATGCTTTTGAGCTACCCAAAAATCCTAAGAACATACCCAATAAGACATTAAGCAATACAATAGATAAAAAATCATAATTCATAATAGATAAAAATGATGATAAGAAATACTGCAATAAATTATATAGGAGAAATAATAATAATATAGAAATAGCAGAACCAATTAAACCATGGATTATTCCTTCTAAAAGATATGGTAATTTAATAAATAATGAGCCAGCTCCTAATAAACGATAAGTCTGAATATCTTCTTTCTTTGAATAAATAACTAACAAAATAGTATTTGATACAAAAAAGATAACTACTAGCAGAATAAAAAAACTAATAGCAAATATAAAAATCATTATATTCCTTACCAATTGATCAAATTTAATTATAGCATCTTTTTCATATAATACAATATCAACTGATGCTAAAGTTTCTATATTAGATATAATATTCTGTATTGATTCATAATTTCTAGCCAATTCAGAAATAGTATATATTGCACTAAGAGGCAAGGGATTTTCACCTAAAATATCTATTATATCTTCATCGAATTCATTTTTAAAAATATCTGCAGCCTTAGTCTTATTTATAAAATTTCCACCTTCTATTTGATCCATTAATAATATTTTTTCAAATTCAGAAATAGCTTCTTGCTCATTTAAGTTTTCAACAAAAAATACCTCTATACTATATTTATCTTTAAAATCAATGGTAAAGTCTTGAAAACTTATATATAAACAATATGCTATAGATACAATAAATAAACTAACTGCAATTGCTAAAGAAGAAACCATAGTTGGAATCTTTGTTCTAATTAAAGAACGAAAACTTTCTTGTAGTAAAAATAAAAATTTATTAATCAATTATTCTCCCGTTACTAAGTTCAATAAATCTCTTTTTTCTTGGTTTAATTAAAGGAAAATTATGAGTTGACATCAATACAGCCGATCCGCTATCAGTAAAAATATCTAACAAATCTAATATCTCATCAGAAACATTTGGGTCTAAATTACCCGTAGGTTCATCGGCTAAAATAATTTTAGGCTTTTTAACTAAAGCTCTAGCAATACATACTCTTTGTTGCTCTCCTCCACTAAGTTCCAATGGATACGATTTATATAAATTAGATAAGCCTACTTTAGATAGCGTATTATGAACTTTTTCATAAATTTCTTGAGTAGACATGCCCATTATTCGTAATGGTAATGCTACATTTTCTAGTACAGTTCTATTATTTAATAATTTAAAGTCTTGAAAAACCATTCCTACTTTCTGTCTTATTAAAGGTATTTTATGCCTACTTAATGTTGTTAAATCTTCATTATCGATAATTATCCTGCCCTTTTCAATACCTATGGCAGCATATACTGCCTTTAAAACTGTTGACTTACCTGCACCTGTAGGGCCCATTAAAAAAATCATTTCCCCTTCATCTAATTTGAAAGAAATATCGAAGATTCCAATATCTTGTTTATATGTGGCTGTGACTTTTTGAAATTCTAACATAAAATAATTTAAAAATTAATTAACATAAAAATACCATAAATATTACCAATCATTTATAAAGATTATTATTCTCAATATATGTATGCACTTTATCATTAATTGTTTCATACTTTAATTCAATATTATTTCTAATTTTTTTTCTTATTTCTGAAGAAGAAAAAGAACAATCAAAAGGGATATATTTAACATTGTCAGAAATCTTACTATTTTCATACATATTATCTCGTCTATTAAAACATACAATTTTAACATTATCTAAAATAAATTTTACATTATACCAATTAAATAAATTAGATAGCTGATCCTGACCAACAATCATATATAAATCAGAAAAATTATAATTTTGAATTAAATACTTAATAGTTAAATATGTATAATTATCTCTTTCAGAATAGATCTCAAAAGTATCAATTTTAACATTATCAGCATTATTCTCAGCAATAATAATATCTAACATATTAATTCTATGATTTTGTAATACAGGTGGCTTATCTTTTTTTTCTGGAGATATACGATTTGGTATAATTAATAATTGATCAAATAATAAAGAACAATGTTCTATTATCATTTCATGCCCTTTATGTGGAGGATCAAAAGTTCCACCAAAGAATGCTAATTTCATTTTATTAATTCAAAAAAAACATTTATTTTCGAACCCTCTTTAGCTTTTATAATATTTTTTTCTGCCTTATCTAAGTAAGCAGTATCACGAAACCTACTTCTACTACTAATCAAAAAACTTTCTGCTTCCTGCAACTGTTCATTAAGTATATAAGATATAACAATACTATACAATGCTTCATCTGTATAACTAGTATCCCAATATTCAGAAAGTACTAAATTAAAATAAATTAATGCTGATTTATATTTTTGCATCCTTAAATAAAGTTTACCAGATTCGATATCTTTTTTAGCCAATTTTTCTCTTAACTTATGTATCATTAACTCACATTCATCTTTATGACCAGTATTAGGATATTCTTCAAGAAACAATTGTATTCTATTAATTGTAAACTGTGTATCATCTTGAGCTTTATCTGAATCAGAAGAAAGTAAATATAAGCATTTACATGTTAGAAATTTTGATTTAGCTACAAGCTCTGAATTTTGAGAAATCATTGTAAATTTATCATACTCCCTACTAGCTTGATAATAATTTTCTAAATAGTAATATGACTCGGCTAAATAATATTGTGCTTTAGCTGCTAAAGTTGACCCTGGATTATTATATATGATAAATTGGAATTGTTCTTTTGCCTTAGAATATTTTTTATCATTAAAAGCAATCTCAGCTTGATTAAATTTATAATCTAGACTATCATGCTCTTCTGTATTCCCTCCAAAACAATTAAAGAAAATAGCAACTAACATTAAATAGAGTATTTTATTCATATATAATAATTAAATTCCTATAGATAATTTAATTTCATTATAACCATATTTCGAAGCATTAAGATTAGAGGACACACTAAGTCTTGATTGATTTAATAGTATATTAAACATACTAATGGCACGATTAACTAATAATAACGATAATAAATTGCCAGCTTTATCATTATTTTCTTTATGTCCGGCTCTTAAAGTATATTCATAAAATAATTTATTTGGACTGTTTAAAATAGGATAACCTCCAGGACCATTTGTTATCTCACCAAGATAACTATCATCCCACCCCGCAAAAAACATATTATACTTACCTACTCCTTCGTAAAGATGGTGACTATAAACGACGCTATTAATTTTATCATTAATTTGATTAAATAATAACTCATCATATAATTCTGTACCATATTCGGGTACCTCTGATTGATTATTATAAGATGAAATATCTAAAAGACATATATAATTTAAACTCTCATTGGTATTACAAACATCCTCATATATTGATATAAACGTTGCATCATCTCCGGTAGAAACGATTGTTCCATCATAATCAAATTCTGCATCATGACCTTGTTTCCATAATGGGAAAAAATAAAGAGAATCAGTTATAGTAGGATGCGGAATAAGAAATTCATTATATATATCATCAGGTTGCGTAATAAATGCTTTATCATAAGACATATCTTGTTCATTAATTACTAAAGTCACAGGTAAAACAGATGGATTAAAATAATCTTTTATTAATTTAGGAAAGCTCCAATGATCTCGAACATACTGTTTATAAGATTCTGAGCTTGAAGAAGCCTTATCTAAATAATAGTTCCTAGTAAACCATAAAGATGCTTCAACAGACATATAAATTGAACCAGCAACTTTATTTCCTAAATAAAATTGACCTAAACCCGGAATAATAGCAGATAAACTAGCTGCAAATAAAGATTTTTTATTATTTGAAGCCATATCAACATCACCAACCAAACTATTTTGGAAACTAAGCTGGGCTTCATTTTTAACAAAAATAAGACTATCAGTATATACTAGATTGAATGAAAACAAATAACAAACAATAATTTTAAATAAAAATTTCATAATTAAAAATCGAATAAAATTTTAAGATAATGCCTACCTTGATTATTCATATTATCTTTATAAGGCACATGCCATTCATAACTTATAGCAGTTGGATAAGAATAAAAAGAAAATCCAAACACTTTAAAACTAATACCAAAAGTTTGTTTGAATCTATTATACCTATTTTTTAAATTTTTCATAGTTTCTTCATTATCTGGATTATCTCCATAAACATTCACAATAATATCATTTTCATATTCTTCTGGGATATTATTATCCTTATCGAGAGCATCAAATTCTAAATTATTAATATCATCTGTATCAAACCATTCTGATAACTGCGATTCAGTTATATTAGTATATGACCATTCCTGAGAAATAATACGCGAATTATTTGCCTTACCAAATTGAGTGATTATACCAATGGATGCTGCTGATAATGAAAATAGATCTGGACCATATGTTTTTTCACTAAATAATTTCATATGCATTTCATTATTAAGCATAAAAAGTTCTGGCCCTTGCAATGTAGGTTCATAATAAGTATAGCCTTTTAAACCTGTAAATCCTCCACCAAAAAAATACACAAAATCATTCACTTCATCATTTGATAAATAGCTATAAACGATATTATTTTTAATCGATATAAAATCTTCTTTTGAATTAATATTAATTCTCCAATATTTATTAACATCTAAAATTAATCTCCAAGTATCATGACTTGCAAGATAGGGCAAAAAGCTTCCAAAATCTTCATTAACTCTAAATTTTTCAAAAATATTATTTTTTTCATATGATAACATTGAATTAATCTTAAAACCTTTGCTTGGTAACATAGTATACAAATAATGTCGTTTTCTGGCATCATATTCATATTTTAATGTTGCTGCATGACCACGATAATAGTCATATGCACCTTTAAAATAAACTGAAGTAGGCTCATTACCATATAAGAAATCCTCAATATACTCATCATTAAGTTCTTGAGACATATTTACAAAATAAAATTGTCGAGATGAATTATAGGTATAATACATCCAAAACTTATGATCTTTATAAATGAACCTAGAGCCTATATCTGTTGAAAACAAATGATACATATAATCAACATCATAAATTATATTATCAACTTCATAGCCATTTGCTCTTTTAAAAAAATGATCTCGATTTGTATGTCTGGACATCCAATAAAAATTAAAATAATACGTTAATAAATTTTTATTATAATCAAATAGCAATGATAAATCTAAATCTTTTTTACTATTCATAGTAATACCACCTAATACAGATAAAGAACGCAGTGCTTCATTATCAAAAAAATATAATCCTGGTTTAACCGTATTATAATCAAACATGATTCGAGGGAAGAAAAAAGGACCTGTCATTTTATCTTCGTATTCTTTTGATAGGCCATCAAACTGTTGATCTATTAAAACAGATGTTGGCCTTTTATGATAAGAAGAAGATAGATTATCGTAAGTATAAGTACTATCTTGAATTGTATAATTAGTTAGTAATTGATTATTTTTATCAGAAGCATCATAAGTAACATAAGGACTATTTATTATTTCAATTTTTTCCATTATAGCTAACTTATAACCACCATCTTGATAAATAGAAAATACAACTTTTCCATCATCAGAAATATCTGGCTTAAAAGCTCCTCCACTTAAATCAGTAATATATCCTTCAGTATCTTTACTTTTAATATATAAATTATAAATTCCTGATTTATCATCAGAATAAATTAAAGTTTGATTATTAAAATTTGGATCCCGTACATCCCAAGGCACATTAATAAAATTACTCAATTCCCCTGAATCAGGATTAACTAAATACAAATCCCTTTCATGATTTCTAACTGCATCAATTAAATATTTATCATCATATAGAGATAATGAATAAATTTGCATACCATCATTAAAATCTGTTAATATTTTATATTCTGAAAAATCATTATTACCTACGACGATATTAGAAGTCCCATCATATGTATTAATAGCAATGATTTTATCATTTATTTCATCATATACAGGAGAATATAACCGAAGCCCTTCAGTAAGTTGCTCTTCATCATTATATTTAATAATCTTACCTGTTTTCTTATCTTTACGCTCACCAAAGCTAGTTATGTATAAATCAAAATATTTTGATCCATCTTTATTAGGCTTGCTCAATTTTGTATAAACAATAAGAGAATCATTAATCCAAGCGGGAATACTACGAACCCCTGATTTAATTTTCTGATGAGTTGAATCCTCTAAATTATAAATAAATAAATCAGTCCTACCAAAATAATCATTATTTTTATCTGATAAATAAGCAATCATTTGATTACCTGGAGACCAACGAGGATTAACATTGGTTATACCCTCATCCTCTAGAATAACATAATTTTTTTGATCATCTACATCAGATATCTGCTTATCATATTTTTTTTCAAGATACTGTTTCCATTCAAGATATAATTCATCACCTGTTATTCCAATAGATTCTTCAATAGCTCTATTAATAGAATAATTAAAGGGCTTTGACATAGATTGTGATATGTTTTTTAAACTAGAGTCACCATAATTATCAGATATATACCCTACCAATGAATAACCAAAATTATAAACCAATTCATTTCCCATACCACACTTACCAAAGCTATTCATTTGTTGAAATGTATACATCTTATCATTCAATATTCTATCTCTTAAAAGCATATCTCTAATAGAGTCCCAATAATCAAAAAATAATTCATCATACATATGTTGTGCTGTTCCCTCTGCAAGCCACATGGGAATTGCAACTCCCGGGAAAACTGGATAAGATATAATCTCATTAGGGTATCCATACAGAACGTCTTCTCTTTTTTCATCTTCATAGCCTAATTTTTGAACATAAGAACCCAATATTTTATTACCAAATTTCATAGATCTTCCTAATTGAACAATATGTGTAAATTCATGAGCTATAACATCCTGCATCCAACGATGAGAACCTCTTAAATCATAATCTAATGGCTTAGCCCAAATTTCAATCATATTTTCAAAGAAATAAGCAGCTCCATTTGAATAATCATCGACGTCCTTAATTACTATCTCTGTTTTATTTTTAGGTCTAAAATCATATAAATCAGTTATTGGCTTATATACATATTCAGCGACTTCAGCAGCTTCCCTTGCACTACGCTCTGTACCTTGATGATAATGAATTTTAAAATGCTCGGTTTCAATTGTTCTCCATTCTAATTCAGGATGATTATACCACTTAAATTGACCAAATAATGATGCAATAAATAAAATACTAATAATATATTGATATCTTAATTTCATTTTGTTTTAAGGAGTTTAATTATTTCAGTATGATTATCAGATTTTAATTCTGCTATATATAAACCAGGATATAAATCTGCAGTATTATATGAATACTCATTAAATTGATGATTAATTAAACCATCTAGCTGTATTTCATCTACTAAAAATCCTGCTATACTATATATTTTAATAGTAAGACTATTTATTTCTGAAATATAAAACTTGAACACAGTATTATCTTGAAATGGGTTAGGATAATTAAACGCCTGATTAAAATCAAAATTTTCTATTTCAGTTGCATCTTGCCAATTTTGATAATTATCAAAATGAATCTGCCTAGAAACTCCAACTGAATTTGATTGATAAGTTGTGCCATGAATATTATGCCAATAATGACCAAAACTATTATATTTATCAAATCGAATAGTACGATTCCCATGAACTATAAAAGTAGTATTCATATCAGAATTAGATATAATACACGGAATAGCATTAAAATTAGATGCAGGAAATTGTTCAATAATATTACCATTATAATCAATAATATCAATGGTAGAAGAAACTAAACTATCTGATGGAAAAGATATAATTTCTGGAAAATCTGGATTATTACCTAATAAATCACTAATTAAATAGTCTCTTTGCCCACCATCAAAGGAACTTGAAAATCCTGAAACCATAGTTCCCCAAGAATGACCATCCAAAGTAGCACTACCAGGACTAGCTACTATGATATCATAAGCTTGACCTGATACAATTATTTCATCTAATCCATCGAGGTCAATATCTCCAACTGCTTCTCCATAAAGAGATTGACCAAAATTATCATTCATTAATTGTTCTTCAACAAAATATCCTAATTGAAAAGTCGCAATATGTACTTGCATATCATCAGAATTAGAAGGACAATTAATTAAAGTACCTAAAATATCCATACTACACAATTTATCAGCAATACAAATAATATCATTATAAACTAATATCTCATCATTCTCAGAATTAAAATCAATAAGATTTTTACATCCTAAGCAATCATCACCACTACAAAAATCATTATCAATCATAGCAATTCTATCATTGTTTAAATCACTGTACCAGATTGTATCACTATCTGCTAAATAATATATACCTTGACCATTATTACCTAAATATCTTGTAAAATCTTCATCGATAATACCTATTTTATCAGAATCAAACGAAACGGTTACATTGATATTATCATTTAAACCTGGATTAATATCTATTGATATATTAGAGGATAAATCAGAATAAGTATTAGAGCTTGGGATACTCGAATAATTAAATATCATATCATCTGAATTATTAACTTCCTCATAATATGAATTATTATCAAACCAAAAATCATTAAACCAGCCATAAGGCAATGGAGAACCAAATGGACTTGGATCATCAAAACCAATATTTATCATTCCATCTGCCTCTTCTAAATGAATGGCTTTATTGTATAGATCATTATTCATACCAGATAATATACTTGATTCACTAGGCTCTTGTATATGCCAAATTAAAAGCCCTGATCCTGGCAAGCCATAATCATAATCAGGAAAGTTTATAATAACACCATTATCATCTATAAATTCACAATCTAAATCTTCATCTGAACAACTAAATATTTTTGTAACTATATCTAGCCAATAAAATTTTGTATCATCTATATTATCAGGGAATAACAAATTTTTTAATTCTAACTGAATAGAAGAATTACATCCATTATCATTTTCACTATCACAATTTAATAAATATACAACTTCATCAATTGTATATTCATCTGAATCATTTAATACATTATTATTTTTTATAATATTACTTCTATTTTCTATTAAAAAATATTCATCATCTCTAGCACTTACTTTATAAATATCACCACCTTCAGAGTAAGTGGATACTGAAAAAGATATTTCTGAATCTAAAAATACATCAGATGTAATATCTTGAACATCTGTAAAATCCTTATATATTCTTGACCAAGCATCAGGTGGAACAGGTATCATACCTCTACCATTATAAGCTCCATAATCCATTAATCCAAATTTACCTATTCTAGTAACGGGATCTATATTATCTGTACTATGCATAACAGGAAAACCTAATCTGTAACCAAGAAAATAACTAAACAAGCCTGTCATCCCAAGTTGATAGTTACAATAAATATCCTCTAAATCTTCATCATTTACATAAGTAATAGGATGTAAATCTTCAATAACATCAAAAAAGATTTCATTCAAAGTTTCAGGCATTAATATACCATTAGTAATAGTATATTGATTCTCTCCAGACTCTATTATAAAACCACCATTTAATCCAATATTACTAATCATAACTTCATCTACATAAGCACTGTGTATATCATAAATAGTCGGGTCAAATAATGGCGCACCTAAATCTTGCCCCAATCCTGCATGGAAAACAACAATTATAAAATCTTCATTATTCCAATTATATAAATTAATTTTTTCAATAATCTCCGTTTGTGCAAGCTGAATAGTGTTTTTATAAAGCTTTGTTAAATCATTTTCAGAATAAGCAAAAAACTCCATTTCTTGTTCTTCACCTTGATTATCTACCGCAGTATAAAACCCAGTATCATTTAAAGGATTTTCAACCATATCTATTTGTAAATCAATTTCACCATCAGAAATACTATAATAATAATTTTTAACAGCTTTTAATTGAGATAAAAAGTAACCAGTATTATGAGGGGGAGGATCTAATATTTGTTTTGTACACCTTAAAATATCATTATCATCTATAAAACCAATATCTAAAGAATTAATAAATTTACCATTTCCAGAAGTTAAAGGATTATCATCTTCTTTGAATTCAACCATAACCCCAATTATTCCTTTTAAATCACCTCTATCCATCGGAGCTTCTGAGTACCTATAAAAAAGATGATTATTAGTAAATAATAAAGATATAAATACAACTACTATTATGAAACTTTTCTTCAAAATTTCAACCAATATTTATTATAGATTTAAAGCTAATGAGAAAAACATTGTATTAGATCTTGAATCAGTTTCTGCCCCTGCAGTATAGCCAAAATCAAAACCATAACCAGAGAAATGAACACCTGCTCCAAAAGTAGGTTGTTTAACCTGCCCCTCATCATCATGGATATAACCAAAACGCATTACAAAATTATCTGTATACCACCACTCTAGACCAAAATTATATATCATTTCTTTAAATTCATCTGAAAATTTTCTATTATCACCAGAGCCTTTTTCTTTATAACCCCATACATTATAAGAGCCATATTCATCTTGTGTAAAATCATACTCTCCATCATATGCAATATCAAAATAACAAATAGGTAATTCACTATCAAAATCATAATCACATGCATTATTATCAGAAGACCAAACATAATCTGGATAAATTTCTAATAAATTACCATAAACTCCTGGTGCATAATTAATATCTCCATAATCAGTGTAGGTGTATTGATATTCTTCTGTACTATCCCAAGAACCACCACTATTTTCACAATCACTCTCATTATTATGTATTGGATTATCACAACCAATTTCTTCAAATACATCTATATCTTGAGTATCACTATGTAAGCCATCATGTGGCAAATCAATCCATGCTATTTGAGTACCAAGAGGATTTTGATTATTAGGATTATAATTTTCTTCATCAATTAGAGTACCATCTGCTGCATAACAATCTGCAGGATCTTCAATACAGAAATTTGAATAATTAGGTACATAAATTTCTACACCACCTGGGACCCCTTCGCCTGGAAACTCAAAAGGGATTCTATTAACATTAACCTCTTCAAATGCAAATTGAGCAGGTCTATATCCCCCAATTCTTTTATCATATTCACTATAACCAATTTCTACATTACCTTTACCAAGAAATGTTGTTGGTCTATCCTGATTTAAATCACCTCCATAATACCAATCATTCAACCAAGAAGTATAAACAGCTTTATACCATTCATCAGAATGTGTATATTCATTATTTTGACTTTTAGTAGGTGATGACCAACCTGGTTTATAATAAGAATTGCCAAAATTATCAACGCCCGCATTAGGATTATCACAATCATTATAATCAGACATATCATTAGCATACATTGCGCAATCATCATTGACTTCCTGGCTATATCCATTACCAATAATACCATCTTCATTCCAATCCATTTCAGTATAAGTCGCAACTAAAAGCTTATTTGCATCAAACATCATATGTACAGTGTTATAATCATCTTTATAAATACGTGAATAAATACCAAATTTCATATTTGTTGGTGCAGGGTCTGCTTGCTCAACATCAACGAATGAAACAGGAGGACCTATATTCTGGATAGATAGTCCAAAGCTATGTTCAGAAAACCTACCAAATTTCTTTAAAAAAGAAATATCAAAAGCAACATCTGTTGAGTATGGATTACCAGCTTCATTTCCTGTTGTAAATGGCGCTAGTTTTTGATGATAAACCTTAAAGTTAAATCCAACAGCTGAAGTTGCACTTATTTTAGCTCCATAACTTCCTGTTAAACAAATATCAAAACTTTTAAAGGTTCCAAAAACTTGATCTGGTCCTTCTCCTGTATGTTGCTGTTCACCAAGATTTATATAAATAAGATGACCTCCGAAACCACTGCCATTCTTAGCACTTGTAAAACCTATAAAATCATAAAAAATATCACTTACGAGATTAGGCAACCAATTAACATGTTGCATTACTACATTTTTACCATCCATAAAACCTAATCCAGCTGGATTATAATATGTTGCATAAGCATCATTCGCTTTTGCTACCTGCGCTTCACCTGTTCCTTGAGCTGAAGCTCCTGGATTTATAAGTAACCAAACAGCACCTGCTTCACTTACACAAAACAAATATGAAATTATAAAATTAAATACTATAATATTTTTAACTAGCTTCTTCATAACTATCTCCAAAATTTAAAATAAAAAAAAACCGGGCTATCTATACCCGGTTTGGTTATAGATACCTGCAAGGATTGCTTTACTAATCAATAATAAACTACACTTATATTTTTTTACCGCAAACCTATTAACAAATATCTATATTAAATCTCCAATAATTTTAAACTATTCTAATTTACACATTATAAATAAAAATGTACAATAATATTATTATATTAAATAAATGAAGTAAAAGTTCCAAATCATTTATTCTTACTATCCTCACGTTTTGCAGCAAAATAAGCTCTAATATATTTTTTAGGATTATCCTGCACATCTTTAGTCAAAACCCTAGCTTCAGTTATAAGACCATTTGTATTTTCTACTAAGGTTATCATATTGGTGTACAACTGATCATCCTCAATAAGTTTTGACAAAGTTCCATCTCCTGTATTAATATTATCAACCATATTTTCTACCTTTAATGATAATTTGCTTATTTGTGCAGAAATATTGGGTAAATCAACTGTAAAATCACTAATATTTTCAATAGCCATAGAAATATTATCAGATTGCTCCTCAATCAATAATTGAAATGAACCTGATACTTTTTTAGTATTAGATAATATTAAGTGTAAATTTTCTTTATCTTCATTTGTAATAATATCTTTATTTTCAGAAAGAAACAATTCTAAATCTTTTGTAAATTTATTAAAACTATTAATAGCATCAATAACTTGGCTTTTCTGATCTGCCCCAAATGTTTCATTTAAAGTTCTAGCAAAATCACCAATATCCTGAGTCAAAGAAACCATTTCTGAGTTTTTTCCTGAAATGGTATCTCCATTCAAAACAAATTTATTTGTATCTTTTCCAGGATAAATTGTTAAATGCTTTCCTCCCATTAAATCTCCCGATGTTATTTCAAAACGAGAATCAACAGGAATGCTATTTTTAAACATATCGCCTACAGATATATCTAATATAATATTTTGACCAATAATATTCGTTGATTTAACATAGCCTATTTTCTTACCAAGCATTCTAACTTCATCACCACTATCAATACCTTGGGAATTTTTAAATACTACCTTAAAAGAAAGAGTTGATTGCTGGAAACTCTCATTCTGCAAATACTTAATGCCATAGAAAAATAAAACAAAACTTAAACATGTAAGTATACCAATCCAAAATAGCTTAACACTCTTTGTCATATCTTGATTCATTTATATGCTTTCTCCTTTTACAAAATGTTTAATAAACTTATCATTACTTTTAAATAACAGTTCTGTTTCATCATTAAATATAATATTTCCTTCATGTAACATTATCACTTTATTTGAAACATATTTTAAAGTTTTCATATCATGTGTAACAATAATAGACGTTACTTTTTTCTTTTCACTAACTTTCTTCATCAATTGATTAATCTTATCTGTCGTGATTGGGTCAAGACCCGTAGTCGGCTCATCATATAAAATATATTCAGGATTAATTGCAATCGCCCTTGCTATACCAACTCTTTTCTTCATACCACCTGAAATCTCAGATGGCATTAAATGCTTAACATTATTTAATTCAACCAATTCTAAGCTCTTATCTATACGGGAAGGAATGTTTTTATTGGATAAATTAGTCAAACTTTTAATTGCTAATAATATATTATCCTCAATATTCATTGAATCAAATAATGCTCCAAATTGAAATACCATAGCCATTTTTTTCCTAATATTTTGTAATTCAACGTATGAAACTTCATTAATAATTACATTATCTACAGATACAGTACCTGAATCAGGCCTTAACAATCCATTTAAGTGCTTTAACAAAACACTTTTTCCTGTACCACTCTGTCCAATAATTGCAATAGAATCTCCATTCGATATATCAAATGATATATTATTAAGAATATGTTTATCAGAAAAACTTTTATGAATTTTTTTAACTTTTATCATAACAATATTTCAGCCAATAAATAATCTAATATTACAATTGTAACACATGAAGCTACCACAGTATTCATAGTCGCTTTTCCAACACCTTGAGCTCCTCCTGTTGTATAAAACCCAAAATAACAAGCTATAGAAGTTATAGCAAAACCAAAATGTATTGATTTAATTAATCCAAAAACTGCATCCCATGGATTAAACCATGACTTAACTCCCTTCATAAACTGATATGAATTAATATCTAATGTAGATAAACAAGCTAATAACCCTCCAAAAATACCACAAAAATTAGCAATAATAACAAGAACTGGGAACATAACTAATCCTGCTAAAACTCTAGGAACCACTAAATAAGCAACAGGATCTAAAGATAAAGTTTCTAAAGCATCTATTTGTTCTGTAACCCTCATCGTCCCAATTTCTGCTGCTATATTAGCACCAACCCTACCAGCTAATACTAAACCTGTTATCATAGGAGCTAACTCCAGTATAACACTCTCACCCACTATTCCACCAATATACCATTTGGGCACTAAAGTTGTAGTCATCTGGTATGCTCCTTGTACAGATGTAACCATACCTGAAAAGAAGCTTGTAATTAATACTATAGGAATTGATTTTGACCCAATTATAATCATCTGATCAATAATATTGATACTATAATTAGATAAAGAATCTATAGACCTAAACATCTTAACCATCAACATTAAATATTGACCTATATATTCAAAAAATAAAGTTATTTTTTTTACTGGATAATCAAATATATTAAACATGAATTGATAATAATGATATATTTTTAAACTTACAAGAAAGTTTTAAAATTTTTCATATAGTTTAAATGATGAGCATAAATCTCTAACACTTTTATTAACTTCAGCTATTACTGACTCATTATCTATGTTAGATAATACTTTATCTATTAAATCAGCTATAATAAGCATTTCATCATTTTTCATTCCTCTTGTTGTTAATGCAGGTGTACCTATCCTAATTCCACTTGTTATAAATGGACTTTTCTCATCATATGGAATCATATTTTTATTTGTTGTAATGCCTGCCTCCTCTAATTTTGTTTCTGCCAATTTACCAGTAATATTTTTATCTGATAGATCAATTAATACAAGATGAGTATCAGTACCACCCGAAATAAGCTTATAACCTAAATCCTTCATAGAATCAGCTAAGGTAATTGCATTAGATATAATTTGCTTACAATAATCCTTATAGCTTGGTTGCAAGGCTTCTTTAAAAGCTACAGCCTTACCTGCAATTACATGCATTAAAGGTCCACCCTGTATGCCTGGCATAACAGAACTATCAATTAATTCTGACATTTTCTTAACTCTACCAGATTTGGGAGCTTTAATATCCCATTTATTATCTACATCTTTTCCAATCAGTATTATACCACCTCTAGGACCTCTAAGAGTCTTATGTGTCGTTGATGTAACAATATCACAATATGGCCAAGGAGACGGATGTAAACCCGCAGCTACTAAACCAGATGGATGAGCTATATCAGCCATTAAATAAGCACCTACTTCATCTGCAATTTTCTTAAACTCACTAAACTCAATAAATCTAGGATATGCACTCCCACCACATATAATAAGCTTTGGTTTATGTTGTTTGGCTAATTTCAATAGTGAATCAAAATTAACTCTACCAGTTTCTCTATCTACATTATAAGATACAAAATTATATAATTGCCCAGAAAAATTAACTTTACTACCATGCGTTAAATGGCCACCATGAGCAAGATTTAATCCCATAACAACATCACCTGGTTTTAAAAATGTTAAATAAACGGCCATGTTCGCCTGAGAACCAGAATGGGGCTGCACGTTAGCATGTTCTGCATTAAATAATTGTTCGCATCTCTCTTTAGCTAAATTTTCTACCTTATCTACAGCTTCACAGCCTCCATAATATCTTCTTCCAGGGTAACCCTCTGCATACTTATTTGTTAAAATACTACCAACAACCTCAAGCACACTAGGACTGGTAAAATTTTCTGATGCAATCATTTCCAAGGTATATCTTTCTCTATCCAACTCTTCAACTATAGAATTATATAAATCAATATCTGTATTCATTATTTTCATTTTATATTTTTTCTATTTTATTAATTCTTCTTGCATGACGGCCACCTTCAAAATCTGTACTAAGCCACATTTTTGTTATCAATTTAATATCTTCAAAGGATGTAAATCTGGCCCCCATAGCTAGCACATTAGCATCATTATGTTTTCTACTCATTTCGGCATGCTTAGTACTAGTACAGAGCGCAGCTCTGACACCCTTAATTTTGTTTGCAGCAATGGATATACCTATACCTGAACCACATATAACTATTCCTTTATCTACCTCTTTTTTGCTTACTAATTCACCTACAGCATGACCATATTCAGCATAATCTACAGAATCACCTGAATTTGTTCCAACATTAACAACATTAAAACCTAATTTAGATTCTATAAATTCTAATAAATCTTCTTTTTCTTTATATGCAGCGTGATCACACCCTATTGCTATTTTCATTATTTTCTATTCACCTCTCTATTCTTTATAAAACTATAACAATCTGAACCTTTTATATTAGAACACTCACTATGATCTGGAGATATTTTAGTAAGTTTTTCATCTATCATAAACCAATCACCTACATCAGTTTTAAACTCCTTTAAATTATTATTATAAATTTTAGCATTTAAAATTCCATTTTTATATGCCATAGTATAATCTTCAGATGCTAAATCATATAATAATCTATCACAAAAATCAAATTCATCAGAACCATAATAATCAACTGCCCTAACTAGAACTTCAGCTCTTTGAAAATATGCTTTGCCAATATTTTTACCTAATGTAATAGCTTGATTAGCTATAGAATATGCTTTATTATATTTATCTAGATTTAAATACACATTAGATAATTTAATTAAATAATCTGTATCTATATCTCCTTGATCTAATAATTTTTCTAAATATTTTTCAGCCTTATTATCCTCTAAGTTTTTTATATATATATCAGAAGCTAATTTTAAAATTCGTTTATTCATATCATTATACAATAATACTTCTTCTGCTATCTCACTAGCTAATTCATAATTCTCATCACTCATTAAACTTTTTAAATATGAAATACCATACTCTAAATTATCTGGTTCTCTAGTCCATCTTTCCCTATCAACCTCAGAAGCATCCTTACCTAATTTCTCAAAAGCTTTTTTCTTAGCATTAATAGCCTTTGAATTAGTAGGATCAACTTTTAGCCATTGATCAATAACTACAATTTGCTCTTCATACATTGCATTTATTTTATAAGCATTACTCATTCTTTCTAAAGCTGAAATATTTTCTGGATTAATCTCCAACAGACGATCTAGAAAATATAATTGTTCATCTAATTTCTTAATATCTCCATTTTTAACTTCCCTACTTGATGATTGTGCAGCCCAATTTAAAAGATCCTCGCTATCTTCAAATTTCTTAAGGCCTTGTTTAAAAGCCCACGTACTACTATCAGGCTTACCTAAATTATAATATGCTTGACCATATAACAAGTAGACTTGCTCATCATCACCATCTGTACATCCACATAAAATATGATTATAAGCCAATTCTATAACAGTATCATAATCACCCTTAGTCCAATAATTTGTCAAAAATTGATTATTTTCCTTACACATAGTTTTACGTTCTTTTTTAGGACCACATATAAATGTTGTCTCATCAAAATCTTGCATAATAACTAAACTGCATAAAAACGTATAAGCAATTATTTTTTTAAAACTCATCTTTTATTCCCTTTCTTTAACGAACCAATCATTATTACTAATAATTGAAAAAGTTAATTTATAATATTTTTCATTAGCAAACTCTTCAAACTCAGAAAATCTTTTACCCATTTGCATAGCAATATTAAATGAATTGTTATTCAAATAATCAAAACCAATACCAAACGTAAAACCGATATCACTTAGTGATGGGCTATAATCATTAGGTTGATAAATCCTGTCATAAAAACCAATATTATAATTTATTGCATTAACACCTAAGTTTCCTACGTCTACATCTTTATAAAATAAACCATAATGCGTTGATTGCATATCTAAAGCAGGCTTATTGAAAACATCTATAATACTTGAAGAATTAAATGCATTATAATTTTGAAATTCTATTATATATCCAAAAGTATTATAAATATAAGATTTCAATCCTAAACCGTATTCATTATATCCATTAATTGAATACAATACAGGATCAAAATTATCATAATTAACATTTACATCTAACTTGTTAGATTCACCATAATAAAAAGCAAAAATATTATCCTCTAAAAATTTAAATCTTCCATCTATACCATAAGTATATGCTGCATAATTAAATTTATTTTGTCTAGGCTCGCCACCAAACCATGTAGAATTAATTTCTTCTCCATTAATGTCAAAATCGACTGTATAAAAATTCAATGTATCCTTTCTTACAAACGTACCAAATAATTTACCCACTTTAAAACCTAGAGATAAATTATTTGTTATTTTAGATGATATAGAGCTAGAGATTTCTGACATTCCCCCTTTAAAATCATACGAACTTTTGTATTTAACAGGATCACTAATACCATCTCCATCTGTATCTATATGCGAAATATCATTACCTAAAAAAGTGAATTCACTTTCTTCCATATGCATTACACTACGTAAAACAGGCTTAATAGAAAGCATAAAATAATGATCATTTGTAATAGGGAAACCAAATGAGACATAATTAAAATTATTAGATCTTAACTTACTTATATAATTAGTGCTTAAATCATTAAATGACATACTCATAGATAAGCTTGTTTGTTTATTATTATGATATGTAGATGGAGAGGACAGGACTATTTGATTATTTGAAAATAATTTTGATTCACCTAATGATATTCCTCCAACATCAGAATAATTAATAACTTCACCTAATCCATACAATGACAAAGATGAAGTTTGTGAAAAAATAAAATTTAAAAATAATATATAAATAACTTGTTTCATTCAGAATAAAAAAGATCAATTTGAGGTAATAATAAATCATCGATGACAATAGTATTAAAAATATTTGAATATCCATCTAATGATATTTCTAAATGATACATTATGGCATTTAATACATCATTAGAATCAATAAAAATATCATCCGAATTTTCTAAAATTCTGTTTATCAAAGTACCAATAGGAACAATAATTTCTTCTGTATCGGAATAAATTATTTGAGGTGAAACAAAATCCTTAATTGATATTATATCACTTATATCACCAGTAAAATTTATCTGCACACCATCTTCATCAACGTTATGATAATCAGATTCTATATTAAAAGACAAAACTAAATTTGTTTGCTGTTCTGCTACAAAAACACTTTGATTATAATCATTAAGAAAATTATTTAAATCATCAAAATACAATTTTCCAGTCATACCGTAAGCATATGATAAAATCATTTCATCACTAAAAGAAGAATCATCAATAAATGGATACATGGAAACATCTTTTATATATTTAATATTTTCATTAATCTCATCTGAATCAGGCTGATTATTTTCATTAATATCATCGAAAGCGTATGCAATCATTTCGGTTGAACGCAACTCATTATCTCCTTCAACTTGCTCATAATAGGGACCATGGTTAAGTTTAAACTGAAATGCTTTTATATCAATAAAAGAATTAAGAGATATTGTAATAGAATACTTATTATCATCTATATGATTAATTTTAGATATCCATAAATAAACATCTTGTCCATATATTGGATCATTTACTGGCTTATCATATGTATAATGCGCATCATCCTCCAACGTTAAATCATAATAATAACTATTTTGACCAACATTAACAAATGCTACCAAGGGATTGTCATATTCAAAGAATGTTTCACTTAACTCGGTATTACTATATTGTCCATCTAAATTAGAATCATCGTAACAAAAGTTTCCTTCCCAAACATAATTATTTAATAAACAATCTTCCTCATTATCATATTCAATTATAATTTCTTCATCTAAACTATAACTTCCATTACCATCAGCATCTTCGTAATCCCAAGAATTATTATTTTCAGTTCCAGATATATTATTAAAAGAATAATTATCATTATTAGGGTCTGTATCATAATCATCTAAGTTCAAATCATAACCATATAAATTTTCTGTAGAAAAATCACAATTACCATCTAAGGATTCATATATGTTAGGACAATTATCAATACCATAATCTTTAAATTCTGATATTAAACTATTTCCTCCATCAAAATCGACTTGATTATTACCTTGTCTACCATAAGTATTATAATTTTCTTCTTGATAAGAATACAATCCATCGATACCGGTATCGAAGAATAACTCCCCCATATCATACATTAGATTATTCTCAGTACCATCTAAATTAATAGAAGAATAATTATCATCCATAAAGTTTTCAGATTCTGCATCATCTGGTATCTGGTTAATTCCAAAATCTAAAAAAGGCTCATAATAGTCACAGTCTTCACTGTTCTCTATATCATCACAATAATCAAACATACCATTATTATTAACATCTATCCAATCCCATTGGTCATTTCCTTCAAGAGCTTCATATTCTTCATTTATATCTATTATATCATCATTATCTTGATCTTCAAAATCCCATTGTTCATTACCATTACAAGCATCGCATGTATCATTCTTCCAATTATCATTATTAGGATCAGAGTTAACATTATCACCATTTGGATCATCACTTCTACAAGTTAAACATGCAGGTACTCCATCTATTAATGGATTATCCCAAAACTGTTGACCACAAAATTCAATTGTACTACCATCACTTATTTCATAAAAAAAGCTGTAAAAATTCAAAGAATCTATAAGCCCAGATTCAAGAGCATTGTTAACAATAAGTGAGTATGTTTCATCATCATTCCCGATATATCCTATCCCATATAAATATGATGGAGTTTTACATCCAGTTTCATAATCATCATCAACACCATAATCGGTTGTACCTTTTAACCAATCAAGGCCTAAGTCTAACCATTCCTCTCCTTCTCCCTCTTCCCAAACACCATCATCATTTTCATCATCCCAATCTAAAACACCATTATTTTCAGTTCCTTCAGGATTGTATGCCGTGGATGATTCACCACATAAATTATAATTACCATCACCATTATTATCATTAAAACAAATAGATGATTCATCATCCCAAGAATTACCTGTAAAACTACCTTCATAACATTGGGCACCATCCCATAATCCTACGTCAATACCACAAAGACAAAAATCCTCAGATGAAAATTCAGTTAATAATAAATCTCCTGTTTCTAATTCATTAATACATTGATCGATACCATAATCATCATACAGCTCTCCAAAATCATATGTATTATTGATATCTTGATATCCAAATACGATATCAGAAAAATAGAATCTGATTGAATCTGAATCAAATTCTGAATCGATTTCTATTTCTATATCAAATAGCTCTATATCAGCATCTGTGACAGGTATAATAGGAGGAGAATCTGAATTTGGAGATTGATATCCTAAGAATGTACCAAACTCAGATGATGAGCTATCTACATTAATGGCGACAATATTATCACCATCTGATATATTCTCTAATGTGACAACATCATCCAATAAATATATATCAGAAATACTTGTTAAAGTGGGGACTATCATCTCTTCTGTACTATCTGTAGCTTCAATTACCATTGTGCTATTTTCTATATTACTTATATCTATTACACTTCCAAGCAAAACATCAACAAGACCGACCGAATGTTCACTCTCTAATCTTAATTTTGGCTGATATGGACCATAATAATTATCTGTAGATACGAGTGATATATTTTTTTCATATGCTATATCATTTGGAGGATTATATTCGAGTAATACAAAAAATCGTTGATTTGCACAATCTGAACTTGGTGGATATGTACATAACTCCTCTAAATTACATCCAGTAGCAGTAGAACCATCAGTACCAGGAAGAATCATATCTGTTAATTTAAAATCTACTTTATAATCTGAATTTCTTGAAATTGGAAGAGGAGCATAATTTTGCAAATTAGATATTATTGTCTGGATATGTGAGTTATCATAGTAACTACTTGCATCACTATCTAATCCTTCTACTACGTCTAAGAAACCAAATTCAGCGTAGCCATCAAAGAAAGCATATGCATTGATATAAAATGGAGTTTGATATAAATCAATGTCTTCTTCAATATTATTAAAATCATAATTAGCATTATTATTTATAGATGATTGATGACCACCCGTACCATAAAAATCATTATTTGGCATATATTGACCATCCTGATAAACCGGATTATCAAATTTTAAAGTAAGAAATATATCATTGAATGAAATCAGTGAATCACATACAGAATATGCATTATAAAGTTCAATATAATCGATTTCAAATACTGCATAACTAATATTTTCTTGTCCAAAAGCTCCAATATCACCTAAATACAATCTTGGAGAGAAACTTTGATTTAACAGACTATCATTAAAGTGATGCTCAGGTGTAGCATTAAAATCAGATTTTTCTAAATTAAGAACAAATGATTTTTCAAAATAATTAATTCCAGAATCACCAGAATCAAATACTATTTCATGATCATCACATGAATTAGTTAAAATAATAAATAATAAAATTATTAAAGAGAATCTAATATTTTTAAACATTACTTACTTAATTTTTTAAGGATATGATTATAGACTTCAATTCTTTCTGATACATCTAATGAATCAGAATAATCAATGAACTCATGTTTTACTTTTTTGAATGATTCTTTTATCTTCTTGTTTTTATTAATATATTTCTCACAAGCTTTATCATCATCGTTAAATATATAAACGTAATCAGACAATGATATAGAATTGATTAAATTATTTTGGATTTTACCTTTAATCCCAGAATCAACACCTAAATCTTTATAAATCTGACTATCAAAATTATAAAAATCACTCAAATCATGAATCATATGGATCATTTTGGTATCTTTAAGTTCATCTTTATATAATTCTTTTGCAATAATAGCGGCCATAGACATTTGCCAATCACTGCATATTATATAATCTGGAGTCCAATATAATTTCTTTAATGTTTCTATAGCAGCTTTAATAAAAAATGTAAATCTTTCAGAATTATTGGAATAAAATCTGCCATTCCTAGACTTATAAAGCAATTCACTTGTATCATGAAAATATTTTTCATGTTCCATAAAATAAACCTGCACTCTTGTTCCAGGTATAAAACCAGATTTTAAATTAACAATGTTCTCCTTACCCATAAATTCAATGGATAAATTTTTGAGCCTTATAACTTCACGCAATATATACCTTCTATCACTAATGAAGCCATATTTAGGTTGTATCAACCTAATATCAACATCTTTATTTTCTTTTAATATCGATGAAAATTCTTTAGAAAAAGAGCCTAATTGGCCTGCTTCAGAAAATGGTTTAATCTCAGATGATAAATAATATATTTTTAACATTTATTTAATTAACTCCTTTGCTTTTTTAACATACTCGCTATTATGATGTTTATCTATTAATTCAAGCAACACCTTTCTTGAATTAATCTCATCACCTAAATGACTATAAGATTTAGATAATTTATAAAGGGCATCATCTATTTTATTAGAATTAGTATATAAAAAGACCTTTTTAAATTCTTCAATAGCGAAATGATATTTTTTTAATTTATAATATATTTCTCCCAACCAATATTGACAATTATCTAATAAGTCATTATCCATGCCAATAGTTAATAAATACTTAAATCCTTCTAAGCTTTTTTCCCATTCTCCATTTTGATATAGAGCTAAAGATTCAATATACTTATCTCTAAATTCATCATCACTTATAGGTGGGATTTCTTTAATTTCTTTGATTGAACTAACTTGAGCGATTTCATTATATGTCGTACTTAATATATTTAAATTATCTTCTATATCAACTAAAGATAAATATATTTGTGAATTAATACTATCCTGACTATCTATTTTAGAGTTTAATAAATTAATTTTATTATCTAATTCAACTAATAATTGTTCATAAAATGAATTTTGTTGATTCAATAAATTAATTAAACTATCATTTACAGATACATTTTCTATTAAATTATTTAAATTGACAATAGAAGATTGCTCATCAATGGCATCATTTTTAGATGATTTATAATGTTTATTAGTTGAACATGAGAAAGAGGTAAAAATTCCCAATAATAGGATTAATAATCTAAACTTTACTTTTATAGACATATATTCTTCTGATTGATGTATTCGTAATTTACGAATTTTTTTTATAAAGTATTAACTAAAGATTATTATTTACAGCATTATTAATAATACCTAAAATTATTGAGCAGGTAAGAAAAAAAGAACCTCCATAACTAATAAAAGGAGCCGGAAGTCCTGTTACTGGTAATAAACCTGATATCATACCTAAATTTATAATCATATGACTATAAATTATTGTAGCGCATCCAACTATTAATGTACTAACATATCTATTTTCTATTTTAGATGCATATATAAAGCACCAATAAACAAAAAATGCAATAAAGAAAATAATTAGAAAAATTATTTTGAATCCCATTTCTTCAGCTGTAACAGATATTATAAAATCACTATCCTGAACGGGTAAAAATTTTAAATGTGTCTGTGTACCATCCCCTAATCCTTGGCCCCAAAAACCACCTGAACCTATTGAAATCATTGATTGAATAACCTGATAACCGGCACCTAATGGATCGAGCATAGGATTTAAAAATGTTAAAATTCGTTTTTGCTGATGTGGTTCTAAAAAATTATCCCAAATAAAAGGTGCAGAAATAGCACATGCTATATTTAAAATAAAATTAAATATCGCAATTACAGCTCTAGGTCTTGATACAATCAGTACAATAAAAAATAAAAACATCCATAAATAAAATATCCATAATTGATAAGTTGCAAAAATACTAAAAATAGGAGAAATAATAAAAAAGATAACATACAACCTAGTATTTGACCAATATAAAATAGGTAAAATAATTGATAAATAAGAAATAGCAGTTCCTAAATCAGGTTGCCTAATTACTAGCAAAGGAGGTATTAAAGCGAGAACTAAAATAAAAAAAAGATAAAATGAAAAATCATTTTTAGCATAATTATCAGAAAAAAATCTAGCCATACATGAAACATAAAAGATTTTTCCTAATTCTGAAGGCTGAAAATAAATCGGTCCAAAAACCAACCAACTCTTTGCTCCTTTAATTTCAGGAGCAAACATAGTAAGCCCAATTAAAAATATTAGAAAAAAATAGAATATGTAGCTACAATCATAAAAAAATTGCAACCTAATAAATTGAGATACGAAAAAAGCGATTATACCTAATAAGAACCAAACACATTGTTTATAAAAAGTAGAAGATAAACTAACATTAGACAAATCACTAGTACTACTTAAAGAAAATAAACCGACTATAACAAAAAATAATACGGGCGTAATAATTGACCACCTAAAACTGATCCTTTGATTTCTAAAATCGAATAAACCTTTAAACATTATTCTTCCCAATTATATATTGAAAAATTTTTTTTGCAATTCTAGTTGGCTTTTCTGACCCCTTACCACCATTTTCTATCATAATACATATAGTATATTTTTTACCATTATCTAATTCCATAAATCCTGCAAACCAACCATGTGGCTCTACTTCACAATTACTACATACTTGTGCAGTCCCTGTCTTACCATAAACCACCCCATCTTTTTTATCAATTCTTGCATTATATGCAGTACCTCCACTGGAATTCACAGCATCATACATAGCCTGCCTAAGATAAGACCAAACATTATTTTGATAATTAAGTTTTATCTGATCAGATTCATATGCAGTATTTAAATGAGGGGTATATAAGAAACCATTATTAGCAATGGAATTTATTAATTGTATTATCTGAATAGGAGTAACCGAAACTTCTCCTTGACCTATAGATAAATTCAATAAATGCCCCTTGGACCATCCTCCTTTATTCTTATAAAATTTATTCATATAAGCTCTATCTGGAACTAAACCTATATTTTCTGACAATAAATCAATTCCGGTTTTTTTACCAAAACCAAATTCTTTTGATATACTTGACCAATCACTAAATTCTATCTTCTGCATTAAATTATAAAAGAATATATTGCAGGAACCTTTTATAGCATTATTTAAATTAACCTCTCCATGACCATCTTCTTTCCAACATCTAAAAGTAGTATTATGAAAATCATATGCTCCCGTACAATCAGCAGTCCAATTACCATCAATAATATTTTTTTCTATGGCTATAGCAGATGTAACTAACTTAAAAATTGAACCAGGAGGATAATTTGATTGTATAACTCTATTTAAAAGAGGTGAATCAGGATCTTTATTTAAAATATTCCATTCATTTTGAGATAAAGATCCAACGAATGTATCTAAGCTATATGTAGGACTACTAATCATAGAAATAATTTCACCATTTGATGGATCCATTAATATTACAGAACCTTTAAAATCACTAAATATTTGCTCTGCAAAATACTGCACATCAGAATCAATCGTTAAGATTAAATCATCACCTTGTATAGGTGTTTTATCATGTTCAGTATCATATTTTCTTTTTTTAACACCAAATCTATCAACTAAAAAAAAATCAATCCCATATTCTCCATGTAGATTATCTTCGTAATATTTTTCAACACCATTATAACCTACAATATCATTAATATCATAACCCTTGTTATTACTATCAACCTTCTTAAGATATCCTAAAACATGTGACAATTTACAATCTGATGGATACACCCTTGCAGATATTGGAGTAAAACTCATACCTTTTATATCCAATTTATACTCTTCTAATATAGATTTCGTTTTAATGTCAACATAATTCTTAATTAACATTTCTTTAAATTCTCCTCCTGGAATACTTTTAGAACGAGTAATTACTGAATCCATAAAAAGTTTAGAAATCCCCGTATGTTTTTCTAATATTTCATAGTTAAAATTTTCCTGAATATCTTTGGGAATTATTTTAATCTGGTACAGAGGTTTATTATCAACTATAGGTTTATGATTTCTATCATATATAATTCCCCTAGGAGGGAACAATATATTTTTTCTCAAACTATTATTACCAGCTTTTTCTTTAAAAAATTCATTCTCAATAATTTGCAGAAAAAAATAACGATATAAAATTAAACATGAAATTGCTACATATATAAAAATTAATACTTGAATTCTTGAATTTTTAGACGAATTAGCTCTGTACATTATTATTTAATTTTTATAAAAGAATTAGCTATTATGAAGAATAAAATAAATGTAAAAAAAGATTGGAAGAAACTGATTAATAATATCACACTAAAAAAATCATTATAAAGAATAAAATAATAGAGCGAAAAATGAAATAAATATATTAAAAATATATTGAGATATTTCATTTTAAGACTCCATAAAGTATCATAATTCCTTATTGATAATAATAGAAAAACTGTTAAACTGGTAATAAAACTCAATAAGCCTAACTGGTCAACACTTATAATCATATCCTGTATAAGACCGTATAGAAATGCATAAAATATTAACTTATAAGAATTATTTAAAAAAACTAAAAAAGTAAAATAAACTAAAAATAAATTAAAATTGATTTCATGATTACTAAAAAGCATAATAGTAGGGAAATTAATTTGAATAATCAATATTAATAGAGTCACAAACACATAACTTATTTTTTTAATATATAACGAAGACATAATATAAATTGTTAATATCTGTTAAAATTTCAACAGCAACATCCTGAAATAATTTATTCTTTTTCTTATTGGTATTAATAACTCTAGCAACAGGTATATCTGGAGGATAAATCTCTGATACGCCTGAAGTATAAACAATATCATTTTCCTCTACACCTAATGTTTTAATAGTTCCTTCTAGAATACCCAATTTACCATATGTAGATTTAAATTGACCAATTGATATATTCTTACCAACCTTAATTGAGACTGAATAATTATTATCAGATATCAGTTGAACCTTACTGCTATTTTTACCTACATCAATAATTTTTCCTACCAAATATCCATTATAATCAATCACAGATAAATTATTGGTTATCCCATCATTTGAACCAACACTAATAGTAATAGATTCAATTGATTGAGATAAGCTTGAATTAGTAATTCTAGCAGGCTTTAAACTCATAGGAGAAAATACTTTTTTATCTTTAAAATCAAGCATTTCACGCAATCTTGTATTTTCTATTTCATAGTTATGATATTGTGCATTCAACAAAGATAGCTGTGCATTCTTGGTAGCTAAAAATTGATTTTCTTCTTTAGTTACCAATATATCTTTATACCAAACTTTTGGTTGAGATAAAAAAGAATATATATCTATAACAAAACCTTTAATTCTACTAGATGAAGAACCTTCATTCGAAAAAAAAATAACCATTGATAAGAAACTGGTTAATATGAGAGATAAAATGTTTTTATTAAAATTGAATTTTCTTAAAAAATTCATTACGGAGTTATTAAGACTTCTCTGTATTTTTTAATATCTTCTAGAACAATACCTGTTCCTTTAACAACAGATAAGAGAGGATCTTCTGCAACATGAACAGGGATACCAGTTTTATTTCTAATATGTTCATCTAAATTTTTCAGTAAAGCTCCACCACCAGTTAAAATAATACCAAAATCTATAATATCAGCTGCATGCTCTGGAGGAGTTTTATCCAAAGCCTTTTTAATTGCAGTGGTAATTTGGAATACAGTTTCAGCTAATGCTTGCCTTATTTCATCTGTAGATATTTCAATTGTTTTAGGCAATCCTGTAACTAAATCTCTACCCTTAACCGATATACTTTCCCCTGATGTTCTAACAGCTGAACCAACTGAGCATTTAATATTTTCTGCTGTTCTTTCACCTATACCTAATTTATGCTGATTTTTAAACCACTCAACTATTGCTTCTGTTTGTTCATCACCTGCAATCTTAATTGTTTCAATAGCACTAATTCCATTAAGAGAAATAACAGCAATCTCTGTTGTTCCTCCACCTATATCAACAATCATATTACCTATAGGCTTAGAAACATCAATACCTATACCTATAGCTGCAGCCATCGGCTCAGAAATCAAATGGATTTCACTAGCATTAGCATGTTCAGCAGACTCTTTAACTGAACGTTGTTCAACATCAGTAACACCATATGGTATACAGATAACTATCCTAGGCCTAGAAATTCTACTTCTTTTTATTTTTCTCATAAAACCCTGAATCATTGCATCTGTCATTCTATAATCTGCAATCGTACCATCTTTTAAAGGCCTTACAATTTCAATACCAGGGTGAGTTCTACCTAACATTTCTTTAGCCTCATTACCTATTGCTATAATATCTTCATCATGGACTTTTTTAGCAACTATAGATGGTTCATTTAATACAACTCCCTCACCTTTAACCCAAATAATTGTATTTGCAGTACCTAGGTCTATTGCAATATCTCCAGCAAACATACTATAAAATCTATCTAACATAACTAATGATTAAAATGCCTTTTATTTGTAATTATCATAAACATAGATTGTTTATTTACCTCTTCTAATACTTCTTTATCCCTTATTGAGCCACCTGGCTGTATAACTCCAGCTACGCCTTGTTCAGCAGCAAGCTGAACGCAATCAGAAAATGGGAAAAAAGCATCTGATGCCATAACTGTATTTTTTAATTCTAAACCATTACTTTTAGCTTTATCTATTGCAATTTTGACTGAATCAACTCGTGACATTTGACCTGCACCGACACCAATTAATTGCCTATCATTACTAAAAACTATAGCATTTGATTTAACATATTTTACCAATTTCCAGCTTAAATACAATGCTTTTAATTGCTTATTATCAGGTTTTATTTTTGAAACAACTTCAAAGTCTTTAAAGTCCTGCTCCATAATGTCTCTATCTTGTACTAAAAAACCATTAAAAACTGATCTAATTATTTTTTTATTTTTGTTTACATCTTCAATAGTAATCAATCTAAGATTCTTTTTCTTTTTAAGCTCTTTAAAAGCATCATCTGAAAACGAAGGAGCAACAATGCACTCTAAAAAAGATTTATTAATCTCAATTGCAGATTCTAAATCCACCTTTTTATTAAATGCGACAATACCACCAAAATAACTAACAGGGTCTGTTGCAACAGCTAATAAATATGCTTCTTTCAAAGTATTACCTGTTGAAAAACCACAAGGATTAGAATGTTTTATAATAACACAAGACGTATCATCAAAATCATTAACTATAGAATAAGCTGTTTCTATATCATAATAGTTATTATATGATAATTGCTTACCATGATGCTGTTTCCAATCTTGCTTAACATCTTCAGGCAAATAAAATGATGCGGACTGATGTGGATTTTCACCATATCTTAAATCATCTACTTTATTTAAATCTAATAATATTCTACTAGGATTATCATTTTTAGAAAAATAATTAGAAATATCCATATTATAATTTGCAGCCAGTTTAAATACTGATGATGCATAATCAACTCTTTCATCTAAATCAATTATACCTTCATTTGAACTAAAGGATTCCATGAATCTAGAATATTGTGAGGGATCACATAATGGAATAATATTTTGATAATTTTTAGCTGCTGCTCTTAACATTGATGGACCGCCAATATCTATATATTCAATAGCCTTATCTAAACTCAAATCTTTATCTATAGCTTCAGACTTAAAAGGATACAAGTTAACTACAACAATATCCAAAGTCTTACCTCCCATATCCGATAAATCATTCAAATGGCTTTCATTATTTCTATCTGCTAAAATACCGCCAAAAATCTTAGGATGTAAGGTTTTTACCCTGCCGTTCATCACTTCTTTTTGCTTTGTTATATCACTTACAGAAGTAACATTAATACCATTATCTTCCAGTATTTTTTTTGTGCCTCCTGTAGATATAATTTCAATGTTATTTTCATCAAGAAATTTTGCTAAATCAACAATACCTGTTTTATCCCATACGCTAATTAATGCTGTTTTTATTCTATTCATTTATCATAACCTTATTTTTATCAACTTGAATTTTATCATCACAAAACAATTCTACTACTTTCAAATATAATTTATATTCTTCCTCTAAAACTTTCTTAGATAGAGTAATCGCATTATCAGTTGTACTAACATCCACTTTATTTTGCATAATAATAGGCCCCCTATCATATTCATTATTTACAAAGTGAATAGTAACTCCTGTCACTTCATCCTTAGAAGCTATAACTGACTCATGAACTTTTATACCATAATAACCTTTTCCACCATATTTAGGTAATAAAGAAGGATGAATATTCATTATTTTATTTTTATATAATTGGATTAAGTTATTTGGAATTTTCTTCATAAATCCCGCTAATAAAATTAAATCTGGATTATATTCATTTAAAACAATTTCATATTCAATATCTTTATTTTTAGGATATCTAAAATCATTAATTATTTTATAATCAATATTATTTGCCATTGCATAGTTTATAGCTCCGCACTTAGGATTATTAGAAATCAGTAATACTACTTTACCATTGTTAATGTTTTCATGGATATTAATAAAATTAGTCCCTGAGCCCGATGCAAAAACAACTATCCTTTTATTATTTGCCATATATCCTATCTTTTATATCATTAACTATATTATTATAAAATTCTTTATCATTAAAAACATCAAAATCATCAGTTTTAACTATGAGCACATCTTCCTTAGGAAGTTTACTAATCCATCTATCATAATAGATATTTAAACTATGAATGTATTCTGATGATATATCCGATTCATAATCTCTTTTTCTATTTTTAATACGAGACATCAAGGTATCAGTGTTAGCTTGTAAATATATAATAAGGTCGGGTTTCCTTATGAATTTTAACATTGCATTGAAAATCTCACAATAAGTTTTAAAATCTCTATCTGACATATGGCCTAATTCTACAAGATTAGATGCAAAGATTTCTTTATCTTCATAGATTGTCCTATCTTGTATAAAGCTACTATTACTCTCTAATAATTTAACTTGAGATTCAAAACGTGTATATAAAAAATAAATCTGCAAATTAAAACTCCACCTTGACATGTCATTATAAAAATCAGATAAATACGGATTATCTATGACTGACTCATAAATAGCAGAAAAGCCTAAATCATTAGATAATTTCTCCGTTAGAGTGGTTTTACCAACTCCAATATTACCTGCAATACCTAAATTAAATTTATCCTTCAAACTAATATCCCATTTATGCTATGATTATCCATAAGTTTAACTGTTTTAATCTGATTTGTATAATTTTCTTTACTCTCAACATTAACACGTATATAATTTTCTGTCCATCCACTAAGTATGCCATCTGTATACTTTTCAAATAATATATTTAATTCTCTATCAATATTATGATCAATAAACTTTCGATATTTGATTGTAGATAACCTCTTAAGTTTATCTCTACGCATGGCTTTAATAGATGGATCTATTTTAGATGCTATCTTTTGTGAAGATGTATTTTCTCTTTCAGAATAGGTAAAAACATGTAAATAAGAAATATTTAATTTTTCTAACAAATTATAAGTCATATTAAAATCTTCATCAGTTTCTCCTGGGAACCCAACTATAACATCAACACCTATACAAACACCTGGGATTTTATCACTGACTTTATTAATAACCGATATATAGTCCTCCAAGGCATATCTGCGTTTCATAAATTTAAGAATTTTATCTGAGCCTGATTGCAAAGGGATATGTAAATGAGGCATTGCTTTATCTGATTTTGAAATTAATTCAACAATTTCATCTGTTAATAAATTAGGTTCAATAGATGAAATTCTATATCTATGTAAATCATTTAAAGACTCTATTTCTACTAATAAATCATATAAACTTTCATTATGTTGCTTACCAAAATCTCCAATATTAATACCACTTAATACAATTTCTTTTGTCCCATTTGATATAATATTGTCCAACTCCTTAATAGTATCTTTTACATTAAAACTACGACTAGCACCCCTTGCATTTGGTATGGTACAATAGCTGCAATTATAATCACATCCATCTTGGACTTTTATAAAAGCACGAACACGCTCTGACAATGAATAAGATATATTAAATTTTTCGATATCCTTTATATCAGATATTGAATATGAATCATCTAGCTTATCTTCATAAATAATATCGCTAACATTAAATTTATTTTCTGTACTAACAACTGCAGCAACACCATCTAATTCACTGATTTCTTTTGGTTTTAATTGTGCATAACAACCAAAAACAACAATTTTAGTTTCTGGAAATTTATTATGAATTGTTTTAATCATTTTTTTTGCTTTGTTATCAGCTTTTTCAGTTACAGAACAAGTATTAATCAAGCAAATATCTGCATAATCATCTATTGAAACTTGGCTTAAACCTTTATCTATGACTTGTCTTGCTATATATGATGAATCTGCAAAATTAACTTTGCAACCAAAAGTATGGTATGAAAAAGTTTTATAAGGTGTTCCCATAGGACTAATTTATTAAAAATGTTGGTAGTATTACAATGATATCTTCATTAAATAATGCTGAATTTTTCCAAATAATAGGTGTGTCTTTTCAATCAATTCAAAACCATTATTTTTATAAAAATTTAAAGCATTATCTCGCGCATGCAATATAACATATTTTCTATGGTTATCTTTTGCATTTTCAATAAGCTTTAATAATATTTTTGAGCCAATACGATAACCTCTAAAATTTGG
>CETH01066176.1_pt1 | contig 40906 bp, 44 predicted proteins | sample 361461 | NCBI WGS metagenome assembly CETH01 (sample SAMEA2622695, study PRJEB7988) | marine metagenome | isolation source: saline water (ENVO:00002010), including
TTCCAAAGCCAAGGAGGCCTATACGTATCTGACTTTTTCCCATTCTTATAAGTTACATGAGGAGAAGCAGAAGTTTATTTAATTTACTGATTTGGAAACAACCGTATGGAAGAAGGACAAAGATGGGATTTAAGTAACATCACTGTTCAGAAGATCGGAAAGTGCTTCTCTGCGGAGAACTAAGCGTGATTTGCCACCTTGAACAAACACTACTGCGGGCCTGAGAACTTTATTGTAATTCGATCCCATTGAATGACCATATGCTCCTGTGACCGGGGTGACCAGTAAGTCACCAACCACAAGATCATCTTGAATATCGCCTTCCTTAACAAGAACATCTCCTGATTCACAGTGCTTGCCGACAAGAGTTATTTTTCGCTCTCGAGATTCATTGATTGACCGGGCCAGAAACGTTTCGTAATCACTTCCATATAAAGCTGGCCGAGGGTTGTCGTGCATTCCCCCATCCACTGCGACGTAAGTTCGGACACCTTCTATCTCTTTGATGGTTCCGACTGTGTATATTGTCACTGCAGCAGATGCGATAATACTTCTCCCAGGTTCTGATGTTATTTTAAGCTTTGCAGACGATGATCTACTTATCTCATGGACTATGGCCCCCCATTCAGAGATAGATATGGAAGATTCATCGTTCAGATATGGAACTCCTAGACCGCCTCCCACACAAAGTTCGGGAAGCCCAAAATGCTCAGCAAGATTGACGAGGATATCAGTTGATTTACGGAAGGAATCACTTGTGAAAATTTGTGACCCAATATGGGCATGGAGGCCCACAAGGTTAATTGCGTCAGAGGACTCAGCCCTTTTAATCGCCTTATCGGCTTGACCATTCTCAACAGTAAAACCGAACTTAGAATCGACTTCGCCGGTAGTCACATATTTGTGAGTATAGGCTGCGACACCCGGAGTAACCCGAACCAGAGCCTTGAGCGGGATTTGAGTCGCTGCGTAAAGGTGCTCAATTTTGTCAATCTCATCGAAACTATCGATGACAACTTTGCCAATTTTGTTATCCATCGCGTAGCGTAACTCTTCCATTGATTTATTGTTGCCATGTAAAGTTAAGTCACTTGAGGGCACTCCTGCTTGGATAGCAATATATGCTTCCCCTATTGTCGCTACGTCAAGACCCATTCCCTCTTCATGAACCAACTTTGCTATCGCTTTACATAAAAAGGCCTTTGAAGCATACGACACGCCATCAGGAAATGCTTTCACAGCTTCTTGACACCTCTTACGGATATGGTCTTCGTCATATACAAAGAGTGGTGTTCCAAATTGGGCTACCAAATCATCGACCCTCAGACCGCCAAACATAGCCATACCATCATCTGCCACAGATGTATTGTCAGGTAATAGAGCTCTTGAAATTCTCTCAGCCATAGCTAATCCTACATTTTGTTGGGAGCGCTTACGCCCAATAGGTCAAGGCCAACTTTTAGACCCTGTCTAGATGCTACTACCAGGTTGAGCCTCGCATTTGTTAATTCTTTACTGATGCCATCACCTATGACATAACAATCATGATGAAAGCCGTGAACTGAATTAGCGAATTCTCTGACCCATGTGACTATTTTATGCGGGGCTAGCTCTCGTGCAGCGAGATCTATAGTTTCTGGAAGAATTTCAAGTCCTCGGATAATCTCCATTTCCCGTTGATGAACTAAGACACCCAGTTCATCGATTGAAAGTATATTAAAATCGAAGCCATTCTCAGTTGCATTCCGTTCGATTGAGCAAAGTCTGGCATGAGCCATCTGAACATAATAAACAGGATTATCCATAGCTTGAGATGCGGCTAACTCCAGATCAAATGTTTGCTTTGAATCAACCGATTGCAATAGGTACATGAACCGAGTCGCATCAGCACCTATCTCCTCAATTATGCTTCTAAGTTCAATAATGTCACCTTGTCGTTTGGAGAGTTTAACTTCCTCCCCAGCCCGAAGAAGTTTGACGAGCTGTGTTACTTGAACCGTCAGTGCATCAGAGTCATACCCCAATGCTTGCATGGCAGCTTTCATTCGTGCAATGTAGCCATGGTGATCTGCCCCCCAAACGTTTATCAACCAATCAGATCTTTCGAATTTATTTCTGTGATATGCAACGTCAGGAGTTAGATACGTGTATTCGCCATCGCTTTTTATTAGCACTCTGTCTTTATCATCACCGAATTCAACAGAAGATAACCACGTGGCTCCATCCTTTTCGTACGCCATTCCCTTTTCGGTTAAATTCGCAAGTACTCGATCTATTTCACCGTTATCAATCATTGATTTTTCACTAAACCACGTGTCAAAAAATATACCTAGCTGGCTTAAAGTACTTTGCTGATCATTTTTTGCGAACTCGCAACCCCAAGCAATAATTTCCGCTAGCGATAAATTATCAGGCATTTCTTTAGCCCACTCACTCACATATTCGCCTCCATAGCCATCCTCGGGGGGAGATTCGTTATTCTTTCTAGCCTCTAGTGACCTTCCGAAAGCCGCCATTTGTAAGCCTCTATCATTCATGTAGAATTCTCGATGAACGCTGTAACCCACGTATTCAAGTAGGTTCCCAATTGCATCTCCGTAGCAGGCACCTCGGGCGTGGCCTGCATGAAGAGGCCCTGTGGGATTGGCGCTGACGAATTCAACATTGACTCGCTCTCCTGAACCTATATCAGAGGACCCGTAGCTACTTTCCTTTTCTAGAACGTCGAGTAATATGCCATAACTCAACTCCGCTGATAGTCGAAAATTAATAAAGCCCGGACCAGCCGCCGTGACTTCTATGACCCCATCAGGCAAGTCAGCTGTTAATGCATTGACAATCTCTTCTGCTAATTCTCTCGCCTGCCTTCCAGCATTTTTCGCAGTTACTAAAGCGATGTTTGATGACCAATCTCCATGGTCTCTATTTGCTGGTCGCTCGAGACTAATTTGACCGGTTGGGACGTGAATTCCTAACTCTTTGAGGTTTTCTTTTAACGAATCTTTTATTATTTCAGTAATCATGTGGAGTATTAATAGGTTGATTCTCTATCGTATGTTTAAGCGTCGGTTTTCGCTTGCATTTAGTGATTATTCATTTAACAACACAGTTAAATATGCCTGCAAGATTCAAGTAGGAGAGTTGCCCTATAGGTTGATAATGTGACTTTGCAAACTGAAGCCCCTGAAGCGCCCTCCATAGGAAAGATTTCTTTATGGCCGCCAGTAATTTTGGCACCGATGGCCGGAGTGACAGATGTCCCCTTTCGTTCATTGTGTAGATCGTTCATGAATCAAGGACTCACTAATGATTACGATGACAAGGTTAAGCCTAATCACACGCCAGGTTTATTTGTAAATCAGATGATTACAGCCCGAGCATTTGTTGAAGAGAACAAAAAGACCATGAAACTTGCTCAGTTTGCTGAGAATGAGTCTCCACGTTCTATTCAACTTTATGGTACTGAGCCTATTTCCATAAAAGAAGCTGTGCAGAAGCTAGTAGCTTCAGAACACGTTGAGCATATTGATTTAAACTTTGGTTGCCCGGTTCCAAAAGTAACAAGGCATGGAGGCGGAGGAGCACTCCCGTTTAAACAAAACCTGTTTCGTAAAATCATTAAATCCGCTGTAGAAAGCGCAAAAGACGAAATCCCTATAACGGTGAAATTTAGGATGGGTATTGACGATAATCACCTTACTTATCTGACAGCTGGAAAAATTGCTGAAGACGAAGGAGCTTCAGCAATTTCTTTGCATGCTCGAACGGTTAAGCAGTTGTATAGCGGGCAAGCCGACTGGCTGGCTATACGAGAACTTAAGGAGCACATAAAGACAATACCAGTCTTCGGAAATGGCGACATATGGGAAGCCCACGATGCTATTGAAATGATGAGAGTGTCTAACGCAGACGGTGTCGTCATTGGCAGGGGCTGCCTTGGCCGCCCTTGGCTATTCAAACAATTAGGTGAAATATTTTCCGGTAGAGAGATATCCCACTTCCCGACGCTCGGAGAAGTTGGAAAGACAATGCTTGCTCACGCTGAAGCGGTTGTTGGATGGGCTGGCTCTCAAACTGCATTGCGAACATTTCGAAAACACGCATCTTGGTACCTAACAGGGTTTGCGGTTGGGAAAGATATCCGGAGAGAGATCCAACAAATAAATTCGCTAGATGATCTGGCTTCAGTCATTAATAATTTTGATAACGAACTACATTTACCCGTAGATGCCTACCGCATCCCTAGAAGCCATACAGGGGGGCCCAAAGATGTTTCCTTACCTGATGGATGGCTAGAGAATCCTTATGAGGATTTCGAATTGAGCGAATTAGCCGACCAATTTGCATCCGGAGGTTGATGCAGTCGTTTGACCAAAAGCGATATCAAGGTAATCTAAATTATTCGCCCTCGTAGCTCAGGGGATAGAGCATTGGCCTCCGGAGCCATGTGCGCAGGTTCGAATCCTGCCGAGGGCGCTTTCTTAAATCAGACAAACTTCCAACTAATTCAAGTCAATTAGAATAGAGGCTTGTATCATCGCATCATGACGAATGTTGAGACTGCTCCGAAGGAAAAGAAGGGTCGTTGGACCTTTCAGTGGAAAGAGCTTTACGACGAAGTAATCACATCTGGATTATGCACAGGGTGCGCAGGGTGTGTGATCTCGTGCCCGCATGATGTGATTGGCTATAAACATGAACCGGGTCAATATAAACCTTTTCATATTGAAGAGGAATTGGGTTTGTCTAATTGCGCTCATGGTGAGAAAGGATGCACTAGCTGCACCCGAGCCTGCCCCCGATTTCGAGATTGGGAGACCGAAGCTGATCAGCATCTTTTCGGGCGTATAAGAGAAAACGAAGAAATTGCAGGAATTTATAAAGATATTCTCTTAGTTAGAGCATCTGATGATTTTGTCTATGACGTAGGACAAGATGGTGGGTTAGTTTCCTCGATTCTTATCTGGTGTCTGGAGAACAATATAATTGACGGAGCTCTTGTTTCTGGCCTTGAAGGATCTTCAAAAGAAGGAGAAGATGCCGGTTGGAAAGCTATTCCCATGGTAGCTACGAATCGGGAGGAAGTTCTTTCTGGCGCTGGAAGTCGTTACACCTATTCAGCGAATACGATGGCCTATCCGGAAGCTAAAGAGCGCGGATTAACTCAGCTCGCTTTGGTTGGTATGAGCTGCCAAACGTCTATTGCTCCTGTGATGTGGAATAGAAAGATTGGTAAAGTAGGGAAACCTATCAAGCTCAACATAGGACTTCTTTGCTCCAAGTCTTTTGATGACTCAATGTTTGATGAACTCTTCTGGGTTAAGTATGGCTTACATAAAGATGAGATTTCAAAGATGAATATTAAGGGAGTTTTCCAAGTATGGATGAAAAATGGTGACTACCATGAAATCAACCTGAAAGAGTGCCATGCTTGGACTCGCGAAGGATGTAACCATTGTCCTGATTTCGCAGCCGAACATGCTGATATCTCTACTGGTGGCATAGGGGAAATGACTGATTGGACCCTCACTGTCGTTCGAACAGACTTGGGCAGGGCAATCATTGAGGCGATGATCAAGGACGGAGCTATCGAAACTAGGCCCGGTGATGATGATCCAGGAGCTATAGCTCTCATGCAGAAACTAGCTCAAAAGAGTAGAACTCGATGGCCAGAATGGGCCAACGAAAGTCCGAGACTTGGTCTTCCTACGAAGAAATCGTAGGGGCTGAATCACGAATACACTGCTCAAAAACTCTGAGTAACTTATCGCTAAACTCTCCGCTACCCTTCTGAAAGTCGTCGTCTAGGTCCTTAAACAACGCAAATGCGGAATTTTCAATCTCTGTTAATGAGGTTGATGAGTCCGCCAAAGAAGTTGCCTGATCAATGAGATGTTGAACCATTCTCTCATAGCTACATCCGCAAACCTGGAGAAGACCTGTTTCTTGGATTGCAACAAGGTTTGGTATTGACCCTGATGCTCCAGTTACGCACCCTTTGAGAAAGTTTCGTTTTACTTCAGGTACGGTATTGGGGTTTTCTCCGTCTTGAAGTGCGCCGATTAGATTAGCTGAAATTGGCCCGGGGTTCTTTGAGAAACCGCTGTCGTTTGCATCGGCTGCGCAACTAGAAAGTAAGAGTACAGCACTTGCGAGTACCAAAAAGCAAGGTGAAATCAGCTTTGGCAAGAGGAGAATATATCCTTGACTCGGTCGTCTAAGTTTGCGAGACCATTTTCGTTTTTCAGTTGCTTTTCATAGTCTTCGAATAACTTGAAAGCTTGTTCGCTGGTTGGTGTCAGAGTTTCAACAAATCTGACGAGTCCTGAGTAACTGCAACCACAGGAGGTCGCTAAGTTCAGTAATTGCTCCGAGCCTTCTTCAAATTCAATCACTCCGGCACTCATACAGCCTTCGATGAAGTTCCGGTGGACAAGCGGCACGTCAAGGTAATTCTCATCATCGCCAAGCAACTGCGCGGCGTAAGGTCTGTAATCCTCTTTAAGTGGGCCTCGCTGCTCGTAGAAGGATTGAGGCTTCCCCGAAGAACCACAGGCACTCAGTGCTAACAAAGCTATTATTATGATTGATAATTGTTTCTTCATCATGTCTGACGCTATCGGATTAAGTTGATTCCTACGACTGTCTAATCTCCCTTTGTGCATTTTTTCAGAGATAATTCCTTCGCCCTTTCTAATATTGCATCAAACATTTCTTCGGTTAGCCTTCCCGTGAATGTGTTCTGTTGGCTTACGTGATAGCTGCATAGAACTATCTCACCTGATTGGAGTTGCACTTCTAACCCGTGAGCAAATTTAGGTCTAGGGGTTATCTCCAACTCTTTCGAAATAGCCGTATAACCGATTGAGCCCAGTGCAAGGATTACTTTGACACTTTTGAGATACGTAAACTCACGTTTCAAATAATTGCTGCATGTCTTTTGTTCCTGTGCCGTTGGTTTGTTTTGGGGGGGAGCACACCGGACTGGAGCAGTTATATATGCGTCCATGAGCTTCATGCCATCATCGCTACTGGTTGCATCTGGTTGACTGGCATAACCAGCCCTATAGAGAGCCGAGAATAAGAAATCGCCGCTTCTATCACCGGTAAACATGCGACCAGTTCGGTTTGCGCCATGTGCTGCTGGAGCTAAACCTACTATGAGGAGTTTAGCTTTTGGGTCTCCAAATGATGGAACGGGTTTACCCCAATATTCCTGATCCCTAAAGGACGCTCGTTTTTCTGCTGCAACTCTTTCGCGCCATTCTACGAGCCTTGGACATTTGCGGCATTCTGTTATGTCCTTATTTAGCTTTAATAAACTCATCAAGTGCACCATAGCTTTTGTTTATAATCAGGCAACTCGCTTAGTAAAGTTCAGTTATTTTTTTTGACTTGAAATAAATCTCGGTTCTGCCGGTAACGTGTGTTTTGTGGCGAGTAAGACGAAATCTGCACACTTGGACAGATCAGCAACTGTCGTTATCCTCGTTCGACACGGCCACACACCCACAACAGGAAAAATCTTGCCCGGACGAACGAAAGGGCTTCATCTAAGTGATTTAGGTAAAGAACAAGCAGAGAAAGTTGCTTCACATTTAAGTTCTCTTATTAGTATTTCCGCTGTTTATTCCTCACCGATGGAAAGGACCTTTGAGACTGCCAAGCCTATTGCAAAAGCTCTTGGAAAAAGCGTTCGTAAGCATCAAGGGTTGATTGAAGCTGATTTTGGCAAGTGGACAGGGCGCAAGTTATCTGAGTTGCGAAAGTTAAAAGATTGGGAAAAAGTACAAAAGAACCCCTCTCTTTTTAGATTTCCTGGAGGGGAATCTTTTATGGAGATGCAATCAAGGATGGTAACGGCAGTCACAAGCATTTGTGAAGAGCATAAGGGGGAAATTGTCGTAGCGGTTTCACATGCGGATACGATCAAAGCCTTTCTTACTGCTGCACTTGGGACACATTTAGACTTATTTCAACGGCTTCATATTTCTCCTTGTTCTGTAAGCCCAGTGATTTTTGGAACCAGTAGCCCATTTGTTCTTGCTGTTAACTCAACAGGAGCTGATATTTCTAGTTTGATAGGACGGACCTGATTATGAGCCAGTCATTCCATTTTGGCCAGCTGCAACATTTTACTACTGGAACTGTTGGACCCTCTGGGCAGAGAGTCTTCTTCCTTCAATTCGGTAACCCCGGAGACCTAGCAACACTTCAGCTTGAGAAGATGCAAGTGAGAGCTCTAGCAGATTTTCTAGATCAACTTATTGGGGATGTCGAGCCAATTAGCCCGGAAGATATCCCTTTGGCGCTGGATTTAGTTGAGCCGATAACTCCAGATTGGGTTGTCTCTAGTATCGGAGTCGCCTTTGAGAAAGATAAGTCAGAATTTGTTGTTGTAGCTGAGGAATTAAATGAAGAGAATGAAGAAGCAGCAATGGCACAAATTCACCTAACCCCTGGTCAGGTTAAAGCATTTATTGTGAAGGCTACGGAGGTAGTGAGCGCTGGAAGACCTCCTTGTAGCTACTGTGGCGAGCCATTGAATTATGCCGATGGCTGGTGCCCTTGTTCTAACTAGGCCATGCAAGACGAGGAATCCCCCTTTCGTGACAGGCCTGAGATTGCCATCGGTGATGCTCTTAAAATCCTTCAGAATAGCCAAATTGAAATTATTGGCAGAATGGCGTGGAGCTCTAATTCTACGTACCTAGTGGATGTTCTTAATGGTGAGACTGATTTACAAGGGATATATAAACCATCAAATGGTGAAAGACCTTTATGGGATTTCCCAAGTGGTTTGTACCGAAGGGAGATTGCGTCTTTCATGGTCACTCAATTGATTGGTTGGGATATCGTTCCTCCTACAGTGAAAACCGATGGTCCATTTGGTGTTGGGTCTCTTCAATTGTTTATTCCTTGCGATTTCGAAGAGCATTACTTCCAGATTCTTGAGGACCCAGAGAATCATGAGACGTTGCAGCGCATTTGTTTGTTTGACTTTGTCGCCAATAGTACAGACCGAAAAGGTGGTCATTGCCTTCGAGAAAATAATGGGAAGATCTGGGGTATAGATAACGGATTGACATTTCATGTTGATTTTAAATTAAGAACTGTCATATGGGACTGGGCGGGATTAGAGATACCTGAACTGTTAATAGCTGACTTGGAGAAATTTGTATATTGTGCAGTTGGAGACGATCTTCTTGAGTTTTTAAGCATTCAAGAGCTTGAGGCTATGTTCTCCCGTGCGAAATTACTCCTAAAAAGTGGCCGTTTTCCAGAGGACCCGACCGGAACACGCTTTCCTTGGCCGGTAATCTAGGATTATCGCTTAAAGAGATATTTTTCTAATTCAATATCATTAAAAATGATTAATATCGGGTTCCAACGCTCTCTGATTCGCTCTGGCTTTCGATATGGGAACTTTATTCAGAATTATTTGGTAAAACTTGCGAAAAAACCCGCTTTTCTCGACATTGAAATTCTAGGTGTGCTATTATTAGAGAATTCAATCGCTTGGGAAACCAAGCGATTTTTTTGGTTCTTCGACTAAAGTATTTCCTCCTCAGAACCTGAATCCCCCAATTCATCTGCCTCACTGTCTTTGTGGAAGAATCCAGCAAGCCATATGACACCGAACCAGGAGATGCCGATAACCAAGAGAAGGGCGGCAATGTTAAGCGCTATATTCATTTGAGAAACCGTAAGCTATGGGAGTATTAGTTTCCTATAGCTTCAAGAAGCGCAGGCAGAACCTTATGTACATCCCCTACAATTCCTAAATCTGCAATTGAGAAAATAGGCGCTTCAGGATCCTTGTTGATGGCAATGATCGTTTTGGAACCTTTCATACCTACCATGTGTTGGGTAGCTCCAGAAATTCCAGCAGCGATGTAGACATCTGGTTTTACGACTTTTCCAGTTTGTCCAACTTGATAGCTGTAGGGCACCCATCCAGCATCAACTATTGCTCTGGAAGCACCGGCAGCCCCACCGAGTTTACCTGCTAGGTCCTCAATCATTTGGAAATTATCCGCTTCTCCGAGCCCGCGTCCACCTGAGACAACTATTCCTGCTTCGTCCAACTTAGGTCCATCGGACTCTTCTACGAAACGGTTTGTTACTTTTGCTGATCCGGTTGCTCCTAACTCTGGAATTGTTAGTGTCTCAACCGCAGCGGCGGCACCTCCAGCACTTTCTGCATTGAAGGATTTCGGGCGTATGAGAAAGATTCCAGGTGTTTCTCCCGTGAACCTAGTCTTCACATTTGTCGTCCCACCAAATACAGGCTCAACGCCAGTTAAGCCATCATTGTCGAGTAAATCAACAATATTGGTGATTACAGGAGCGTCCATTTTGACTGAAAGTCGCCCAGCGACATCGCGACCATCGTATGTTGTTCCAAACAATATCGCCGAAGGTGACTCTTCGGTGGCTTTGGCAGCAACTGCTGCGGCTAGAGCTGGCCCTGGTAGCCCATTGTCTAGATCGCCGGTCGTGAGTATTTTTGTAGCGCCGTGCTCCCCTAGTTCACCAGCGACTTGCTCTGCATCGGTGCCGGCGTGAAAGACGCTAACTTCTCCTAGTTCCCTAGCTTTTGCCAGCAGTTCTAGTGTTATTGACGAAACAACCCCATCTGTTGTCTCTGCGTGTACCCATATATTTCCCATGATTCCTCCTATATAACTTTCATTTCTTGGAGAAAGGCTACGATTCTCTCATGACCGTCACCTTCATCTTCTATGATCTCACCGGCTTCTCGTTCGGGAGCAGGCTCGATAGAAACTATTTCTTGGCGTCCACCTGCCCACCCTACGGTGTTGGTCTCTATCCCGAGATCTGCGAGGCTTAACTCTTCAACTGGTTTTGATTTTGCTGCCATGATCCCTTTGAATGAGGGATATCGCGGTTCCACAACACCAGCGGTTACAGATACTAGAGCGGGAAGTGGACAGTCGACCTCGTCGTATCCATCTTCTGTTTGTCTTTTTACGGCAACATTTCCGCTATCAACAGTTACTTCCTTTGCAAAGGTGACGGATGGGAGACCAAGTAGTTCTGCGACTTGTTCGGGGACTGTGCCCGTGTACCCGTCTGAGGATTCTGTTGCAGCCAGGACTAGGTCTGGCTCCGTTCTTTGTATGGCTGCGGCTAGAACTTTAGCTGTGCTTAAGGCATCAGATCCAGATAAGGCATCATCACTTACAAGGATGGCGCTATTAGCACCCATGGCTAAAGCGTTATTGAGTCCATTTCTCTCATTGTTTGGCACCATGGAAATGAGAACGACTTCGCCGTCCTCGCCAACTAACTGAAGTGCCATCTCAACTCCGTACGAGTCGGATTCATCTAATATTAGTTTGACGTCTCTATTGAGGGTTTTCGTTTCTGGATTGATTGCGCCAGGATCTGCTGGATCTGGAATTTGTTTCACGCAAACTGCTACTTTCATGTTTCCTTCTTTTTTAGGTTCTTGTATTGAGTCTGTGTCTATCTATGACCTTACAGCAGGTTTTCAAGTATTCCATAACCGAAGAATGTGTGGAAAGTCACAGCTTGCGTACAAATTTCATAGAATGGCTATGTGAAAATAATGTTCCTCGTAAATCCCGCAGCATCCTCGGTGACTCCGAGGACTCGAGTAGTCATCCAAAAGGCGTTGGCTGCTGATCATGAAGTGGTGCTGGCAGAAACTATACGCCGCGACCATGCAACACGATTAGCCAAGCAAGCAGTTGTGGACGAGTTCGATGTCGTTGTCGTATTGGGAGGGGATGGCACCTTGAACGAAGCCGCTAATGGACTTATAAATTCACAAACCGCCCTGGCGGTTCTTCCGGGTGGATCGACTAACGTGTTCGCAAGGACGCTTGGACTTCCAGATGACCCTGTTGAGGCAACAGGAATTCTTCTAGAGACCATGGATAAAACTGCCCCTAAATCGATAGGTTTGGGGTGCGTTAATGGACGATATTTCTTGTTCCATGCGGGAATGGGCTTTGATGCGGCTGTAGTTGCCGAAGTAGAGAAACGAGGACGCCTTAAAAGGTACGCAAGTCATGCCTTGTTTGTTTATGCAGCTGTGGATACATGGTTAAGGCATTACGATCGCAAACGACCGGCTTTCAGGCTAAAGCACAGTGATGGATCAGTCATACCCAATTCCAAGTTCGCAATTTGCCTCAACACTGACCCTTACACATATCTTGGCAGCAAATCACTAAAATTATCATCTGACGCAGGCCTTGACCAAGAGCTCGTAACGATAAGCATCAATAGTCTGAGTGTCAACAGAATGCTTGGATTAGTCAGTGCTGCAATTCGCGGTTCAACAGCCTTCCATAATTACTCTTACATTGATTACAAATCTAATGTGTCATCATTCGTAATTGAGGGGCATAGGCCGTTCCCTTATCAAGTTGATGGCGATTATTTGGGCGAAGTGACAAGTTTAGAGTTTAGTTACGCGCCGAGGGTGCTTGAACTGATCACACCAAATCCCGAACTTCTCGGCCTTTCGGATTAGCAAAGAGATGTTTTAGTTTTTATAGCTTGAAACTAGGGCGATGCGTTTTAGACTAAATCTCTCCAAAGGTTCGCTCCGTAGAGGAGTAAATGGTTAACTGTTCAACCCTTGATGAACGCTTTCACCATTTGAACATCATCAGTGATTATTGAGTTTACTTCTAAATCAATAAGTCTTGTGACTAACTCTTGTTCGTTAACTGTCCATACATTTACTTCAATATTGTCTTCTTTTGATGCGCTTATGAACTCTTCGCTCACCAGTGAGTGATGGGGGTGGACGGCTTGAAAATTATTTTCTGCAATCGTTTCAAACAACATGGACCTTTCCCAGTCCTTTCGGGCAGTGAGATACCCCAGCTTAAGGTTTTCGGAATATCCCCTTAGACTTTGGAGAATCTCTATATTGAATGAAGATATCAGCGGCGGCGTGCGGGCTATATTTCCGTTGACTTCTTTTATGACCCTTTCGGCTAGACGCTCTAGGTCTGTGACAGGAGAAATCTTGAGCTCAATATTGAGCGGGATCATCCTGAAGTCATTTAAAACATCTTTCAGGGTCGGAATGAAGTCAGGTAAGGTCTCCAAGGTCGATTCCTCAATATCTATTCCTTCACAAGTCTTATCGTGGTGAATTGCTAGGTGGTTGTCTTTGGTTAGCCAAACGTCAAGTTCTATTGAGTCAGCTTCTTGACGTACAGCTGCATGGAAAGCTCCAAATGTATTCTCTCTATGATCAGAGCTAACTCCGCGATGGGCACAAACTTGAATCATGGTTTGGTATCTTACCTGACATGCGCTTTTCGATACATTTTAAAATTGCAACAAAATTAACTCTTACCCCATGTGCCACTTGTCACACAATAAGAAAACGTGTATCGTCTAAGAGAGATCATTAAGTAGTGATCTCTTAGAGTCGCTTAGTGCTTTGCGGAGGGCCTGTGGCAATTCAGACAATACCTTATTATGACCGGAAAAGGGACTGGCGAGAATTAGCGCTATGTAAGGACACTAGCCCAGAGCTTTTTTTCCCTATAGGCAATACTGGAAGTGCATTAGATGCTATTTCTTTAGCTAAGAATGTTTGTTCTCGTTGCCCATCTCAAGTTGAATGCTTGGATTATGCGCTTGACTCAAATCAGGATAATGGTGTTTGGGGTGGAAGATCAGAGGAAGAGCGAAGGCTTATTCGCAAACAACGACGTTCATAATTGACGCTTGCGCCCGAACGAAACTAATGAGCAAGGTTTTCGCCAAATTTCGGGATGCGTATCAGGGCGACAGTCCCTGATGGTTCTTTAGAGAATAGTTCCATATTACCTCCAAGGTCCGTTTCGATTAGATTACTAACGATCGTTAACCCAAGACCGAAATTCTTTTCGTCAAAGATTTCCGGTAGCCCTATACCATTATCCGTCACCGTAATGTGGAAGTTTTCATTTGTTGAACCAAAGTGAATTGTCACCTCAGGGCTTCCTTGAGCTGGAAAATCCTTGAAACCATGTTGAATTGTATTTTGTAAGAGCTCATTCAGGATAACCGCCAAGGCTGTTGTCTCTGCCGATGGGAAGTTGACGGTATCTCCTTCAATCTTAAAATCAATAGTTATTTCAGGGCTAGTTAACCCCTCTGAGACGAGACGCACAAGCGGCTTGATGATGTCGTCAAAGCAGATACTTGCTTCAGGATTATGAGAGAGGATTTCATGCACAACAGCAATGGAGCGAATGCGCCTAACGGAATCATTGATTGCTTCTTGTGCTTCCTCTGCTACTAATCGCCTAGATTGAAGGTGAAGTAGCGATGAAATTGTTTGAAGATTATTTTTTACTCGGTGATGGATTTCTGCAATAGTTGAATCCTTTGATCTGATGAGATTATCTCTCCGCCTCAGTTCAGATATATCTCGTATGAGCAGTAGCGCTCCAGTCATCTCTGTTCCTTCTATGAGGGGAATTCCCTTCAGAGTGACCGTTTGGCCTGCCAAAGATATTTCATCAGATTGTGGTCGCTGGGTAGAAAGAATGAGCGGGATTGATTCGCATTTGAATTCTTCTACTCCAAGTCTTTTCCCCTCCACTTGGTCTACCTGCAGTCTGCTCAAAACCGAGACTGAGTTTGGCGATGCGAAACGGACATAACCACTTGCGTCTAGTTCAATCACACCATCACTCACTCTTGGTGTAAATTCGGTTTCTGCTTGGGCTCCTTTAAAGGGATATATCCCTTGCGAAATCATGATGCCCAATTTTCTAAATAAAGAAAAGTATGTCATTTCTAGCTCTCCTGCGACTCGTTGGTCATCAGGCGAAAAGTCACGTGAGAGTACGGCTATGGCTTTACCATTGAAGTTGACAGGAATACACAAGGTCCTGATTCTTTCAACATTGGTCTGTGACAGCAGTCCCCCGTCGATGCTTTGTAATGTTTTGCGGGCTTGATCAAGAAAAGGGCGTTCACCTGGCTTAAAAACCATTCCCTCCATTTTGGTTCGGTAGATACTTCTGCTTGTAGTTGGTCGGACATGCGCAACAACAGTGTAGGGAGATACAGGCATGTTGGGCTCAGGTACACACAAAAGTAAATCAGCGAAGGAAAGGTCTGCCAGAAGATCCCATGACCTAGTAAGATCATCAAGGTGTGAGAGCTCTTCTTGGTTAAGCTGCTGTTTTAAGGCCGTGAGATCATTCATGGCTTACCGTTGATTGAAATCGCCTAGGCTCCGAAGCCAATTTTAGGTGCAGATTGTGATCCAATATCAATGAATGTTATTTTTGTTGCAGGCACTCCGACTTCTCGACCATCTTTGTCAGTCAACCATAGAGTCCCTGTAGATGCCTCAAGTGCATTATCAATTTGCGACTTGAGCGCAGATAGTTCTGTGTCTTCTGCCATTTCAAGTTGGATTTCTTTGCCGGCTTCACCGACCCCTATTCGTATTATCATTATTTCATCTCCTAGTTATTGAAGTATCTTAAGTTCCTGGTTGTATCTTCTTGTCGGAGCTAGTTCGACATCAATAGTCTCAACAATTTCGGCGAATACTTTCCCAGCTTCACTATCAGGGTTAGTTGCAGCTAACGGCTTTCCAGAGTCAGATCCTTCTCTTAGTTCTTGAACCAAAGGAATCTGCCCGAGTAGTGGGACCTCTAGACGGTTAGCTAGGTCTTCACCACCACCATGGCCAAAGATGTAATAGCGTTTGTCATCATCACCTGTAAACCAAGACATGTTCTCAATGACGCCTTTAACTTCCAAATTTACATTCTTTGCCATATAAGCAGCCCGCTGGGCGACCTTTTGGGCTGCTGGTTGGGGGGTTGTTACAACATAGAGCTCGGAGCGAGGCAAAAATTGAGCTAGAGATAGGGCGATATCTCCTGTTCCTGGCGGTAAATCGATCAACAAATAATCAAGGTCGTCCCAGTGTACATCTGTGAGGAATTGCTCAAGAGCTTTATGAAGCATTGGACCTCGCCAAATTACCGGCTGGTCTTCACGTGCGAAGAAGCCCATGGAAATAGCCTTAACACCGTGCACTCGTGGGGGTATGAGCAAATCATCGATAACGGTTGGAGGTTTATCGATTCCTAGCATGCGGGGTATAGAAAAACCCCATACGTCTGCATCAACGATTCCCACGCTTTTCCCTCGGTTTGCGAGAGATATTGCAAGGTTTGCAGTTACCGAGGACTTTCCAACTCCTCCCTTGCCAGAGGCGATAAGGAGAACGCGAGTCTTGCAAGATGGGTCGGCGAAAGGTATAACTCTTCCCTCAGCGTGTCCGTGTGCTGGTTGGGATCCTGCTGTAGATGCAGGGTCACCGTGGACTACTTCACGCACCCTTGCGCGCTGTTCATCATTCATCACACCGAAATTAACTTGGACTTTGCCGATATTATCTTTTCCTAGCAAAGCATCGCTTATGTCATTTTCAATTTTTGCTTTGAGCGGACACCCTGCAATGGTGAGTAACACTTCTACTGTGACCTGATCGCCGTCAACATCTACACTTTTAACCATTCCTAGATCAACGATGCTTCGATTGATTTCTGGGTCCTTAACTGGCTTTAAGGCTTCAATTACTTCTTCGGTTTTTATGGTCATTGACTAGTTCCTATCGTTACCTATTGTACGCCCTTTCGACTCCTGATCTCAACGCGTGCCGACATAGTTAAATTACTTTTTGCCCATTCTTAGAGTGTTAGTTACGATGCGCACCAACTCATTGTTCGCAGGTTAAGGACGAGAGCAGGTCCTCAACTTGCTCCGAAACTTGGCTTGACACTTGTCTGGTTTCTGACTCTATGAGCCCTGAAACAGTACTAAGGTCGCTGCATGCCGTTTGTGAATCAGTACTAGAAATTAGTATGGCGCGAGTGAGAAGCACCTCAATATTTCTAGGATTTTGACTCGCTGCAAAATTAATTTGATTTATTGCTCGCTGGTATAGTGCCACGTCACCTGTCTGAGCCAGAAGCAAAGCTTGACGGCTCAATGCCTCAGGATTAGCAGGGTCGTCTTCTAAAATGGCTCGGAATAGTTTAAGTGCGCTTACACTTCTTTGCGCTTTATCGCTCTGGAGAAGATAGTTAGCTGCTTCAAGAGCAATTTGGGTATTCATCTCTAATTCATTGAGCTTGGGCTGTTCGGAATTCTGTAGAAGGTCATATTTTGCTTCTGCGTATACCTTTCCTACTAACCCTTGGCTATCAAGAACGTTTCGCAATTGAGAGGTAATTTCAAGCTGCTGGAGTTCCTGAAGCTCAATGAGGGCTTCTGGGAACCTTGACTCGTCAGATAGTGCGATGGTTAAGAAAACTATTGCATCGGCAAATTCTGGATTTAGAATACGCACCTCTCTCCAGGCTTTGATCAGCGGGTCGCTGCCTTCACCTCTTCTGTACCGCAACCAAGCTCTGTAGGTTAATGCTTCAACATTGCTCGGTTGATCTTCAAGTACTTCATCATAAATTGAGATTGCTTCACCCCATTTTTCGGAATCGCTAAGTAACTGTTGTGCATCTTGGAGTTTGGTTACAGTACTTTTCCTAATACTTCCTGTAATTGTCTCTGAACCTGTTCTCTCGCCTGACGAGTTAGCAATTGCGATACCTGAAATGAGTGCAAGTACGACGAGGAAAATAACTGTAAGCCAAGTTTTCTTTGCGTTCTGCAGTTTCGGTTCATTTCTGCTGGAGGTTTCTTGTTTCGTTAACTTGATAAGTCTCCGTTTGTAGTTCCGAGTTAACTGTGCATAGTCTTTTTCAGTAATATCTCCTTTGGCCAATTCGCGATCTAGGTCGTCCAGCGACTTAAGAAGGAAATACTTTTCGTTTTCAGAGCTATCGTGAGCCATTTTTGCTACTTATGTATTGAGATCATTTGGCGAAGCTTCGGAGTCAATGCGATGAACTTTACGTATTTCTCGGATTTGTTCTTCTTCATCTTTTGTTAACTCAATTCCCGTGGAGTCTGATTTTCTTCTAGAAAAAGCTAATGTCAAACCACCAAGCGCAATCCCGACCACTAAGAATGGGGAAATCCAAACTAGAGAATCGAATCCGGACGAGCTTGGGTTTAGGTTTACCCATTGTCCATATTGCTCTACATAGTAGGATCTAATTTCTGAATCACTGCGCCCTTGGTCTACTTGTTCCTTTATTTCAGCTCTTATTACCTGCGCTATGGGCGCCGAACTTTCAGAAACTGGCTGACCTGAACATTGCGGGCAAGCTATTGTCGCTGCCAGAGAGGCTGCCCGTTCAGATGGCGTCTGTGGATCTCCTGCATCAAAAGAGCCAAACAAAAGCGCGACCAGCGTTACGAGGGCTAGCAACACCCAGGACAGAGTTCTTGGCTTAACCGTTACTAGCATTCAATACCTGCCGCTAATTTTTCATATGTGATGGGGCCAACAATTTTCTTAGCTACTAATCCATTTGGTGCAATAAGTACTGTCTCAGGAGCAGTCATAACGCTATAGTTGATCGCTACTCGATTTGTTCCCTCATCAAGAAGAACTGGCCAGTCTCCGCCGTACTTCGCGAAGAAGCGCTCAATATCTTTGGCGTTATCGTTGAATGCCACAGATACAAGTTTAGTGTTGCATTTCGCACCATTACTTGAAAATGCGCCTTCGTCATGGAAAGCAAGCAACTCATCGTGTTCAATTATGCATCCTGTGCACCAACTTGCAAAGAAATTCACAGCGATCCATACCTGATCTTCTGGAATTAATGATCGATTCGTAATCAAAACATCTTCTAGATCAAACTCTCCACCCGTAACTGCGTCCGCTTGGAACAAAGGAGCTGGTTCACCAACCAAGTCAAAATTAGGTTGATTAGATTGTGTGCCTCTAGTCGCCAGAAGGACTACAAAACATACAGATACAACAGCCAAGATAATTAGTCCGGACTTACCTAAGGTCATCTTTCCGCCTCTTCTGCCTGCAAGTTAGATTCTTTTGCCCTCACTAAAGTCTGCTTTCGCTTCGTTGATGGGATTGCAGACAATGCACTGCCGAGCAACATTACGAATCCGCCTACCCAAATCCAAACGAGAAGAGGCTGTTCAGTTACTTGTATAACTATAGATTGATCATCGTCCTCTGGAGGATCTAGAAGTGCCACTTGAATGTCCTTTGCGGATGAAGTCTTGGTCGTTGGCGATGGAACTAGTTGACCAGAAGCAGTGAAACGCTCAATAGATGGTTGAAGGATATCTCCATCAACCCTTATCTGAACCTTTTCTTGTATTCGATTTGAGTAGACAATCTGCTCGGACGATTCGTAGGTAATATCTGCACCGCCAAAATTGACTGTCTCACCAGGGTCTAATGTGAAAGATGATTGAGAGACATAAGACGAGCTAGCTATCAGCCCAAGAGACAACATGACTACGCCCAAATGAACGACCATCCCGCCATTAGATCTTCCCACGAAGCCTCTCACTTTGTTACGGCGAACAGACAGGGCTAGATGACGAATAGCGCTCATGCCTGCGAAACCTGCAAAACCAAACCCAAGCAAAGGGATGAGCCCCCTAGCTCCGACTAAGACGGCTACCACGAGAGATAGAGCACCCCCCCATGCAGGCCATTCAAGTCGGTCTCTGAGTAATTCTGTTCCTGCTTTTCTCCATGGAAGAACAGGTGCGACAGCCATTAGGAAAAGTATGACGAATCCTATTGGCATTGACATCTTCTCAAAATAAGGTGCTCCGACAGAGATTTGTCGATTTTGAGTTGCTTCAACTATGAGTGGAAAAATTGTGCCGAGAAGGATCACAAAGGCGAAAGCGCCGAATGCAAGATTGTTTGCAAGGAAGGCTCCCTCACGAGACAAAGCTGAATCAATCCCACCTTGTGAACGAAGCCGGTCCCCTCGCCAAAAAATGAGCACGAGCACGACTAACAGAACAAAAGAGAAAAACCACAATAGCCAAGGACCTATTCCCCCTTCAGAGAAAGCATGCACAGAGGCGATAATGCCGGATCGAGTTATGAATGTACCGAGAATCGTCAACAAGAAAGTTGAGCAGACTAAAGATAAATTCCAGACTCGCAGCAGACCCCTCCTTTCTTGAGCTAAAACAGAGTGAAGAAAAGCTGTCCCTGTCAACCATGGGAGCAGCGACGCATTTTCGACAGGGTCCCACCCCCAGTACCCGCCCCAGCCAAGGACGTCGTAAGCCCACCAAGCTCCGAGTATTATTCCAAATGTAAGACATGCCCATGAGAATAAAGTCCATCGCCTAGTGATAAGTAACCAACCTTCACCTAATCTGCCAGTTACGAGTGCGGCAATCGCAAAGGCAAAAGGCACTGTGAAACCGACGTAGCCTAGGTAGAGAATTGGGGGGTGGAAAGCTACCAATATATGGTTTTGCAAAAGTGGGTTTGGCCCTGGCCCGTCATATCCGACTGGTGGATTAAAAGATTGGAAGGGGTTAGCAGGACCGAGCATGAGCAGCGCGAAGAACGCTGTTACTACGAACATTGTAACTAAAGCCCATGACACCATCGGGTCTGAAAGCCTATTGGAGAATTTCTTTGCAACAATGGCCAGGTAACCTGCCAGTACCAAACCCCAGAGCAGTATTGATCCCTCAAGAGCTGACCACATGGTTGCGACGTTATAAAGTGGCGGTGTTAGAGAGCTCCCCTGTTCAGCAACATATTTAACAGAGAAGTCTCTTGTTATTAACGCTCTTTGCATGGCAAAAGTTGATATTGCCATTCCTGCAAAGGCAACCCAGGCGTATTTAGCGCCTATTGATCGCAAACGCTCTCTCGATTTTTTCAGCCCGGCGACTATAGTCAGCGATCCAGTTACGGATGCTGCAAGAGTAAGTACTACGCCCATGGATCCAATTACAAGATTCATAACATTCCTAAGAGTCCGGTGCTTTCGGTATTTGCCCCCGTTCCTCTGCGTCGTCTAACCGTTCCTCACGATAGTCATTATCATGCTTGACCAGAATTCGATTTGTTGAGAACCACCATCCATCATTAGCGCCGTTTGGGAATACGAATCCCGGCCTAGGTAAAGGCCCTTGATTCCATTTGCCTTCAAGCACCACGGGTATACCTTCATCAAAGAGGTCGGGTGGAGTCCCTGTGCTGACTACATCAACGAGCACGCCATCAAAGGAGATTGTAAAGAAGGTGTATTCGTTGCCGTCTATGATTACTGTCTGGTCTGGCGTAGCACTTGAAATTGGTGATCCCAATATTTGGAATCTCCTGTCTCCTAGCTCAGATCTCTCCTCTACTGCCTCATCAGCGGGGAGAAAGGATTGGCTGTTGGTTATCAGAAACCAGATAAGCACAACGACGGCAATACCAATAGCCAACAATGCAAGCACAGGTAGCCATTTAGGAGTCTGTCTTTCTTTAGGAACTCTGGGCGAGAGGTCCATTTGGGTATTTTGTTCGTCCATTTCTTACCCTAATCTGTCGATGAGGTCATCCACCTTTGACGGTCTTGTGGAACTTGCTGGGTTAGTTGCTTTCCTTTTCTGACCACTCGCCATGCATAGATAGATAGTGAAATTAGGGAAATAGACCATCCCGCTAATAGGTAACCGAGATGCGTCATTAAACATCGTCCTTTTGTTGATAATTTGGGTTTGCAGCTCCAGAATTCGCTTCGTTTAGCCTTTCTTCAATTACCCCCGCAATGCCTTCTGTTTCTATCTCCGCAGCTAACCAACCCACGCGAAATCGGTGGGTCATTAACCATAGAAAAGAAATCCCTACGACTATGAATCCTAAGAACAATGTGAACAATGTGAGATTTTCAAGCTTTCCATCTGTCAAAGATGACTTCTGGTGAAGTGTATTATTCTCCCACCATTCAACTGACCGGTTGACGATAGGTATGTTAACTGCCGCAATTATGCCAACCACTGAGGCACGCTTGGCTCTCAAATCAGGATTAGCTGGAACTTGACGCAATGCTAGGTAGCCTAAGATCATCAAAAATAGGACAAGTGTCGTTACTAGGCGAACATCTCCCCACTCCCACCAGGTATTCCATGTTGGCCTTCCCCAGATACTTCCAGTGACGAGCACTAGGCCGCAAAGCATTAGACCAATTTCAGCTGATGCATGGGCGACAGTGTCCCACCAGCGAGATTTTTTCCAGAGGTAAAAGACACTACCTATTCCGGTGGTGATTATGGCTACGTAAGCGAAGATTGCCATTGGTACATGCACATATATCAGTCTGACGGCATCGTCCATATTGTCATCAGCTGGGCTGAGGAGGAAAGAGAATATTAAAAGTGTTGGAATTCCTATTAGCAAAGAAATTCCCATAAATCTGGTTCCTCGTGAAGTTGTGAATTCTTGCTTCTCTGTGCGTTGCATTATGTGTCCTCTATTATATTCCCATATGTCAACATACCCACAAGTGTGTAGACAATAGCAATCACTGAGAGTAATCCCAACCATGCCCATCCATCAGCGTTAACTCGTCCAAAAGCATCGCCGAAGGCCCTCGTCGCTCCGATTACAGCAGGCGCAAGAACTGGAAGAAACAGAACAGGCAACAGCGTTTCTCGCACGCCAAGTCCAGAAGCAATAACTCCGTATAGCGTTCCCGAGCTTGCAATGGCAAGGGTTGTTACAACGGCAGAAACGACTACGAGTGGATAATTCACGACGGACATATCAAACAAAACGACCATGACTATGAATAGCAGAGCCTCAAGAATAATTAATTGAAGGTATAGCCCTATTGTTTTACCGAGATAAATAGAAGTTGGTGAGATTCCGGAGAGCATCAACCTGTCTATTGCTGAATCGGAAGTCTCGACATCGACAGATCGTTGGATGGCCAATATGGCTACCAATAGGGTAGATACCCAGAATAGGCCGGGCCCTGTATCTCGAAGGGTTTCAGTATCTGCGTCTAACGCGAATCCAAATAGAACGAGAATTAGAAGAGTGTAAGGGGCTATCTGATTAATGAGTATTCTTGAACGCAACTCAATAAGAAGGTCCTTTTTTGTAACTAACCAAGCATCACGAAACATATCTATCCTTCGCTATCTACTTCAGAATCGTTGACTATTCGACCACCTTTAACAAGCAAAGTTCGCTCTTGACTTGATCCTATTTTGTCTATCTCGTGAGATGCGATCAGTACAGTAGTGCCTAGTTCACTGGCTTGAAGGATAGAAGAATTAACTAGTTGTCTTCCGTTACTATCAAGACCTGCATATGGTTCATCAAGAAGCCAGATGCTTGGTCTTTTAATTAGGAGAAGGGCGAATGAGGTTCTCCTTCTTTGTCCTTCAGAGAGGTTTTGCACTTGAACGGAGCCCAATCGGTCGTTCAATCCTAAAAATTCCATAGCTTTGTCAACTTCAGTATTATTTGCGCCATAGGCGCTCGCCCAGAATTGCAAATTTTCACTAACTGTAAGGTCTGGATAAAGACCTGTTCGGTGCCCAAGCAGACCGATGTGCGACCTTAACGCCATCCGTTGAGTTCGCAGATCGAAATTAAGCACTGTCCCTGTTCCACTTCGCATAGGAAGTAGTCCAGCGCAAAGACGGAGAAGCGTTGATTTTCCAGCCCCATTTGGCCCCTTTATGAGCACGACCTCTCCCTGTTGTATGTTCATTGTGGCGCCTGTCAAAGCAGGAAATTGACCAAGGAAAACCATGCTTTGTTCTAAATTGATTACTGTTGCCAAGATTCGCTCATTTCAGAGACCTGTACTTAAAATCTACTGCGAGTATCATGTTTCCATCTATTTCTGAATTTAAGTTGTTAAAAGAAATAATTGTGATTGCGAGAAGTCATTAGAGTTTCTTTTCGCTAACGTCTTCTTTGATGTTTGTTTCAAAAGCATTCCAAGCACTTGGACGTAGCCTAATTGTCTTAGGTGGACTAACTCTACTATTTGTGGCGTATCAACTATGGGGTACGGGTGTGCTCACAGATCGTTACCAATCAGATCTTGAAGAAGACTTCACTGAATTAATTGATGTGGTCAAAGAGACAACCTCTACAACAGATACTCCCGAAACCAGTGAGAGTGATGAAAGTAACTATGCTGAGCTTTTATGGAGACCTGAGGGTCAGGCTATGGCACAGTTAGTCATTCCAAAAATGGGATTAACAGCAACCGTTGTCTCGGGAGTTTCCTCCGAATCATTAAGACGAGGCCCCGGGCATTTCCCTGACACTCCGATGCCAGGCATGCCTGGAAATTCTGCAATTGCTGGCCACAGGACCACTTGGGGAGCGCCATTTGGCAATATCGAGAAGCTAGAACCCGGTGACGAAATAAAGATTCAAACGATCCAAGGTACCTTTACATACGCAGTGTTAGAACAGAATGGTGGACGTGGAAATTTCATAGTGAGTCCAAATGAATTCAATGTACTTGACCAGGATTTCAATAGTTTCCCTAATAGGTTAACGTTGGTTTCTTGCCACCCAAAACTTACGGCGAGAAACAGGATCATTGTTGTTGCAGAGCTAATTGGGGAGCCAGCCGAGCCATTCCAAAGGCCGGATTACTTAAGTCAGCCTCGATTTACATTTGCTTTTGATGAGGAGGTTATAGCTGAAGCGTTGCAGGAGGAAGGATTTGAAGACCCGTCACAAGACACTATTGGAAGAGATCCAAGTATTGAGAATGCGGAGGAACCGGTAGTTGAAACTCAGAGTGCAGAAAGCGATCGCACCGAAATTGATGACGTGTCGGCCACCACAGAGAATTTGACCCCTGGTACCCAACCACAACAAGTTTCGGGTTTCGGTGAAGGTTTAAGTGGTGATAGGTCAGCAATAACTCCATCAATTACATGGGGGTTAGCTTTGATAACCCTTATTATGACTACAGGGTTTATTGCAAAGCGGTGGAAGCGTTGGCCAACTTACTTCCTCTCATTAGCTCCTATAATTGCAGTAATGCTTGTATGGTTCTTTAACCTTGACCGTGCATTGCCCAGCTATTAGTTAGAAACTATGCCAAAAGATTATTTCAAGCCTAAAGAACCTAGCACTAGAGGTGCGAGTTTGTTTTCGCTTAGCAGCGCGCCCAGAGTGTTCTTGGCTCTTTGTATACTCTTGCTAGCGTTTGGAGCATGCTCAAGTGCAGAGGAAGAGGAGAGCGGATTTGGTCCGGCTATTATTCCTGGAGCACTCGCGAAAACTGGAAACGCAAACACCCTTGTGCTTGAGGGAAAAATTGTAGCTTTTTTATATGAACTAAGTTCTGAGGATTGCTTCAATGAATACCGTCTAGTTGATGACCGGACAGGCGACATATCAGATTTGACGACCATTGTAGACTGCCGCCGGCCGCATGATGCTGAGATCTACGGCGAGTATGTGCATCCTGCAGGCTCCGGTGAGCCATACCCAGGACGAACCGAGATCGAGAGATGGTCTGCAATAAAGTGTTTTGAAGGTTTCAAGGATTTTGTCGGATCAGATTACGTTCTTTCCGATCTTGAAATTGGGTCAATTCCTCCCGAACGAGAAGACTGGGAAATAGGCTTATATAGGACAACCGCATGTTACGTTTACGCTCCAGGAAGTCAGTTGTCTGGGTCAATGAGAGGAAGCGGCATTTAATAATGAAGGATTATTTTCAGAACCATCAATTAACCTCAACTGATTTGAAACAGCGAAGGTCCAGAGTTGCGAAGTACGTAAAATTAGGAAAGCGGACAGGGTACTCTCTCTGGCTAGTGGCAATCATTCTTTTCTTTGGCCTATTTTTTAGCGATTTTGATGGCCCCCTGGTGGGGCTTCTACTTGTGTGTCTCATTGCAGGCTGTGTGATTTTGCTGCCCGCAATAGTTTTGTCATATGCAGTCAGAGCCGCAGAGCGCGAAGAGCGGGATCTGTCTTAGTCAGCTAGATTATTGCAGTCAGTTATTGCGCTGGACTGGTGAAATATCAATTGGCTCAGTAGGCATGTCTCCTGCAATTATGCTGGGAAGAAATTCAAGCAACCTGTCAGGCAAAGTTTGGACTTGTGCTGCTTCTAAGTCATCAATTGACCACCATTGAGCATCCTCAAAAGCGGCAGCCTCCAGCGCTTCTAGCCCTTGAGGATCCCATTCAGAGGATTCTGATGTGTGCGCTATATGAATTCTCTCATCAGATTTAAAATGGTACATCGCAAAGTCAAACTCAACGTACTGAGTCCAGATACAAGGCCCTACTATTACATCGCGAAAGCCGCACTCTTCATAGAGTTCGCGAGCGGCTGCTTCTTGGCTTGTCTCGCCTGGCTCAACACCACCGCCAGGTATTTCCCACCATGTACCTTTTTCGGGCCGCATGGGATCGGAGCCATGCATCAAAAAAACTCTTCTTTCCTCATCGAGAAGTACTACCCGAGCAGCAGGCCTACGCAAGCTCCAAACCATCAGTTTTTCGGGAGGTCGACGAATGGTGTTTCCTTTGAGTGTCCTGGTTCTTTGGGAAGACCTAGCACACGCTCTCCGATGATATTGCGCTGCACTTGATCGGTGCCTCCATAAATTGAAGGGGCTGGTGAGAATATTGTAACTTCATGAATCCAGCCACCTTGATTTACTTCTGTTGGCGTCAGCATGCCATCAGGTCCGATGACCATATTGCCTACCTCACGGAACTGACGATACAACTCACTCACCATTAACTTGCCTATATTTCCTTCTGCGCCTGTTCTATCACTGCTTGCTTTTGCTCGAATCATATTCAGCCGGTTCACTTCCACGAGTGTATACAGCTTCATCATGTCATCTCTTATGACCGGATCTGCATCTTTACCGAGCTTCTGAGCAAGTTGACTCAACTTTTCAAAGAGTCTTGGCCCAATTGCAGGTGTTCCACCACTGCCTTTGGTAATGGATGAAAGCACATCGCCGACTTTTAAATCAAGCTGCCCAGCAATGGAGCCTGGAATTGCTGTGGGCACCGGAACGGTTCCACTACCAAGGTGAGATCGTTCAAACATTAATGTTGAGTTTGCGACTCGCCAGCCATTGGATTTGCCACCAATCAATGCATCGTCATGCACTTTCGCGTCAGTAATGAAGACTTCATTAAAGAGGGCACGCCCGGTCATTTCTGTGAGAGGCCTAACATCAACGCCTTCTTGATTCATGCCAAATGCAAAGTAGGAAATCCCTTGATGCTTGGGTAAATCAGGATCAGTTCGAGCTATGAGCATCCCCATATCAGCAACTTTGCCACCTGAGGTCCATACCTTCTGGCCATTAATGACCCATTCATCCCCATCTTTCTCTGCTTTGCATTGCAATCCTGCAAGATCTGAACCCGCGCCAGGTTCAGAGAAAAGCTGACACCATGCATGCTGACCGTTTAGAATTTTCGGTATGTATTCTCTGATCTGAGCATCCGTACCGTGTGTGGCAATTGTGGGAGCTGCGAGCATCATACCAAGCCCTGTCGGTGGCCCCAAAACCCCTTTGTCGGCCATAACGCTGAGAGCAACGTGATTGAGGGCTCTGCTCCAACCTCTTCCACCGGCTTCTTCATTAAGCATGGTATGCGAAAGTCGGGCGTCAGCCATAAGCTGCCACCATTGAGCAACAGTAAGGTCAGGGTCCCAGTTTTGATCGATCCATTCACCAACCTCGGTCTTCACATCAGATTCAGTTATTTGACTCATCGGACTCCTTATAAGACTCTCAATAGATGTAAATCTACCTCATTATCCCATGTCGTTGCTATTTGAATTCCCTTTCAAACGGTTTCCACGCTTGGGAACAATACTGACCCGATTCCCATCATTATGCACTGAGACATTTGCGCCATAGATATCTTCAAGAGTTGATTCTGTCAAAATTTCATGCGGTAATCCAGATTGAGTAACTTCGCCGTTAACGAGAAGTGCCATTGATGTCCCGTATTGAGAAGCAAGAGTCAAATCATGGAAGGCGCTCAAAACTGTCAAACCAAGCCGTTTTCGCTGTTGATCAACAAGTTCAAGGACCTCCTGCTGGTGCCCCATGTCAAGAGCTGTAGTCGGCTCATCCAGCAACAGTAGGTTTGGCTGCTGGACAAGTGATCTAGCAATAATAACTCTTTGGCGTTCACCCCCGGACATTTCAGTCACAAAACGATCTGCCATGTCATGGAGATTTAGATCTTCCATCACAGATAGGCTAAGCGATACATCTTCCTGTGTGGGCTGAAAGCCTCTACCCAAATATGGCGTTCGCCCCAATAAAATGTAGTCAATAACTCGCACACGAGGAGGGACAACTGGTATCTGTGGAACAATTGAGACTATCTGGGCGCGTACTCTAGGATCGGTTTGCATAAGGTCCGAGCCTTGGAAGTTCACTGTTCCCAGCGCAGGAATGATCCCTGCGATTGCTCGAAGTAAGCTTGATTTTCCTGACCCATTAGGCCCAATTAGGGAGAGCCAATCCCCCGACTCCACATTTAACGACACATTATTAACAACTTTCTTGCCACCAAGCTCAACCTCAAGGCCTTGAATGTTAAGAGGTTCATATAATGCCATCGGATCTCCTTCTAAGTACAAATAAAAAGAAGGGAGCCCCAAAGAATGCCGTTACCACTCCAATAGGAAGCTCCGCCGGTGACTGCAGGGTCCTTGCCAAAAGATCAGTGAGGATGAGGAAAGAGGCTCCGATGAAAAAAGATAATGGGACAACAAGTCGATTTGATGCTCCGACTACTAATCGGACTGCGTGAGGAACAATGATACCTACGAATGCTATGAGTCCGCTTACCGCTACTGCGGAAGCTGCTGCTAATGAAGCTGCCCCGATGACGATCCAGCGGACTCTTCGTGGGCGTATACCCAGCGAAAGCGCTTCTTCTTCTCCGACGGCAAGAACGTCTAAGGCTCCTTTCATTGAGAACATAACTATTAGAGAAATCGCAGCATATGGAAGAATCATAATTACCTCATCCCAACCACTTGTGCTGAGGCGACCCAAAATCCAGCTATAGACCTGCCTTAATGTCGCCGATTCTCGTTGTTGTATATATGTCTGTATTGCAGTAAATAATGATGCAACAGCCACGCCGGCAAGAAGTAAGCTTGCAGTGCTCGTAGATCTTCCTACAGCACCCCCAACTGCCAGTGTGATTGCTACTGCTATCGCTGAGCCTAGAAAGGCTGCTATCGGTAGCGCATCAAAAATACCTTCTCCATTGGTAGCCCCGGAGACAATAGCTATAGTTGCGCCTAGACCTGCCCCAGCTGCTACTCCTAGTAGATAAGGATCGGCAAGCGGGTTTCTAAATACCCCTTGATAAGAAGCCCCAGCAACTGCGAGGAGTCCCCCTACTATCAAGCCAAGGACAATCCTCGGCAATCGCACATCCCACACAATGGCTTCTTGTATTGTGGAGAGTCCTGAATCAATAGAAATACCAGGAAACCGACTGAGAACTTCAAGAAAAATACGGTCTGGCCGAATGGATACGGGTCCAAATAAAAGGCTGACGAGAATTGACGCAAAGAGGATAACAAAAGCACCTGCAACTAACCCTGAGGTTAGTTCGGCAGGGGCTTCCTGCTGCTGTTTCTTCTTGTTATTATCCAACTGTTTCCATTGCAATCATTTGCTCTACGGCAGTGGCGATTGCTTCCAAGAAATCCACAACTCTTGGTCCCCATCTTGAAGCAATATCATCGTCCAATTCAATAACTTTTCCTTTGGATACTGCTGAAAGAACATTCCATCCATTCCGTTCAGCCACTGTCTCAATACCTTGAGAACAACACTTTGTGTCAGCTAGGAAAATTAAGTCTGGGTTCTGTGAAAGGATATACTCTTCTGACAGTTGAGGATATCCAGAGCCTGCTCCTTCGGCTTCGTCAGCAATATTGGTCAATCCGAGCATTGCGTACACTTGACCGATAAATGTTGAAGACGTAACTGAGAAGTACGTGGGGTCCAATTCATGGTAGAAGGTCAAGGAAGAGCCATAAGGAACATTGATTCTAGCCATAAGCTCATCAATTTCCTGTTGCATTTCCTGAACCGTGCTTTCAGCTCCAGCACTTGCTCCTGTGGCTGCTCCCAGCTGGGTTATTTGTTGATATGTATCGTCAAGGCTAGCCGCAGCGTATTGTGTCAATGAAGGTATGCCCACGTTTGTTAGCCCTTGTTCGATGTCTTCTGGAAGATACGAATGAACAACCAAATCAGGCTCTAAAGCCAATATCGCTTCTAGGTTCGGTGTAAAGCCTGAAATATCTGAGGTCGGGGCCTCAGGCGGGTAGTTTGATTGGTCATCAACAGCAATAACTTGATCCCCAGCACCGATAGCAAACAGGATTTCGGTAGCTGTAGGTGATAAGGATAATATTCTTGTAGGTTGATTCTCTAATACGAGATCACCATTTGGAGTTTGAAGGGTTACCGGAAAAGCAGCTGCCACTTGCTCGTCGGCCTCAACTTCATTCATTGACTCCACCGGCTGGCTATTATCAGTAACTTTACTTTCTCCGGTCGCAATAACTTGCGTCGAGGAACTTGAACAACTGCTCGATAACGCAAGAATTGCTATGAGCGGAAGTAATCGTTTCACTATTTTCATTGGATACCCTCCTCTCGGGTAGTAGACGAGACGCAGACTGGATATCCAGCAACGAACTTGTTCTTACCTCGAGAATGTTCGTTTTCTGGGATGGACTCGACCGGGCTCAAATGCTGCTGCATTGTTACCGTTGCGGGACAGCGCTGGGATTTAACCAGACTTCGGAACCATCGCAAAAAATATTAAATTTTCAATTGCGAGTCTAGCACCTCATGTACCATGTGGTGCTCTGAAGCAATCCTTGATCAAAGAATTTGGCTTAAGAATAACTTTGTTCGATCTTCGGTCGGGTCAGTGAAGAAGTGTTCCGGAGTTCCTACTTCTACTATCTCCCCGCTCTCCATGAAGATAATTCTATCTGCGACTTCGCGGGCGAAACCCATTTCGTGGGTGACTACCATCATGGTCATCCCTCCTAATGCTAAATCCTTCATGACATCAAGAACTTCTTTTATCATTTCTGGATCCAGAGCTGATGTCGGCTCATCAAATAGCATTATCTTTGGCTCCATAGCAAGAGCCCTTGCTATGGCGACTCTTTGTTGCTGTCCGCCAGAGAGTTGACTAGGCAACTTGGATGCTTGTTCGGGTATCCCTACCATGTTTAACAATTCCTTGGCTTTTATTTCAGCATCAGCCTTAGGCATTTTGCGAACCCATTTGGGTGCCAAAGTTACGTTATCTAGGACTGTAAGATGCGGAAAAAGATTGAATTGTTGAAAGACCATCCCCACCTCGGAGCGAATTTTTTCAATGTTGCGTACATCATTAGTAAGCTCAACACCATCAACTACTATCGTTCCTCGTTGGTGAGCTTCAAGCCTATTTATGCAACGAATCCAGGTTGATTTTCCAGACCCTGAGGGTCCTAGGACAACTACAACTTCTTGTTCAGCAATCGTAGCCGTTACGCCTTTTAAGGCTTGGAAATCCCCAAACCATTTATCTACATTTTCGCAAGCGATCATGTCTGGTCGTGTTTGCTGTTTTGTTTCTGAGCTCATTGGGCACTTACTCCCGTTATTGCTAATACATTTACCTTACTTCTGATCTCACTCATCTTTCACCTGGCACACGTGTTCTTCCAACTTCTGCCGATGTTTGAACATTGAGAAAGCGGCCACAAAATAGATAACAGAAATTAAAACAGACCTCATCTTTTGACTCCAAGAAATTCCGTCTGTGCTGGCACGACATATGCAGCGATGCGGAGAATATCAAAAGCTCATGCGATGTATTTAAACACCATTTTTTTGCTTTGTTTTGAGCACAACAATGTAATGCTTTTGTCAAAACTCAATTTTATATTCCACCTCAATCAGGAGACCAGTGGGTAAGGTCATGATGTGTCACTTATACGTACGCTTTTGATTAGGGTTTCCGGACCCGATCAATTAGGGGTTTCAGCAGAATTATTTGAGGTATTGTCCGCAATCGGCGCTGTTGTGAAGGACATTGAACAGATTGTCGTTCGGCGAAGATTGACGCTAGACGTATTAGTCGAAGTAGATAAGAGCGAAGATGCTTTAAAGGATCTTCTTCTCTTTGGATATCAGAGAGGTTTACACATTGACGTTGAAGAAGTTGATGACGAACCAACCGAATACGCCGAGCAATGTGTGGTTACTCTGATCGGTAGAGATATCACCCCCAGTGAACTCATGCTAGCTACGCGAGCAATCTCTAATAATGAGGGAAATATCGACCGGATAATTCGTCTTTCACGCTATCCAGTGATGAGTTATGAACTTGCCGTGAATGGTGGGAAACTAGATGAAATTAAACAGGGACTTTTACAGGTAGCTTCGAAAACGCCCGAATTAGATATAGCAGTTCAGCCTTTAAATCTGAGCCGAAAAGCTAAACGCTTAGTTGTGCTTGATGTTGATTCAACACTTATTCAGAATGAAGTCATTGATTTATTGGCTGAACAAGCGGGTTGTGACGTAGAGGTTTCAAGGATCACCGAGTTAGCGATGAGAGGTGAAATGGATTTTGAAGAGTCTCTTTTGCAGAGGGTTAGCCTACTTGAAGGCTTGGATGAGCTTGGGGTTGAAAGAGCATGGCATAACCTGAAATTAACTCCTGGAGCCAGAACATTTTGTCGGACACTTGGAAGGCTTGGATTTACGACAGCGCTAGTAAGTGGAGGGTTTTCAATTTTTGCTGAGCGTCTTCAGCGTGAACTCAATATCAAGCACGCTAAGGCAAATGAGCTCGAGATCATTGGAGGCCGTCTAACAGGTAAAGTTGTTGGCCCTATCGTCACTCGCGAAGCGAAGGCTGAATTTTTGTGTGAAATCGCTGAGATGGAAGGTGTGCCGATTGATCAAACTGTCGCTGTTGGAGATGGCGCTAATGACCTTGATATGTTGACTATCGCCGGATTGGGTATTGCATTTAATGCAAAGCCAGTAGTTCAGGATGCGGCTAATACAACTTTAAGAGTTCCTTATTTGGATGCGATTCTATTTATGTTGGGTGTTTCTCGTGAAGAGATCGAAGCAGCTGACTCATCAGATTTGCATTGACTAGTAGACCCTACTCGTCGTCATAAACTAGTCGAAAACCCAAATGCCCCATTGCGCTTGTAGGTGTGGTTGAACTCCTTGCCGCAGGTCGGTATCGGTTGCAATATGATTCATGACACAAGTACGAGCCGCCTTTAATTACCTTGGCGGTGCCAATAAGAGGTCCTGTTGGGTTTTCTAATTTTGGTTTACGTTTGTTCGTGAACCAGTCTTGGCACCATTCCCAGGTGTTACCTGTCATCTCATGCAAATCAAACTTATTCGGTGGGTATGAGCCGACTGGAGCAGTTCCGTACCATCCATCAGACTCAAGGTTCTTATCTGGAAAAGATCCTTGCCATACATTCATCAGGTGTTCGCCACCTGGTGTTAGTTGACTTCCCCATGGGAATATTGTTCCGGGAGATCCTGCGGATGCAGCATATTCCCACTCTGCTTCTGTGGGGAGTCTTCCCCCACCCCAATTGGCATAAGATGAGGCATCGTTCCATGAGATTTGGACGACTGGATGATCCAGCTTTCCCTTTATTGTTGAGTGTGGCCCTTCGGGGGATTTCCAAGTAGCTCCGAAGACCTGCCGCCACCAAGGAGCTCCCTGAACTCCTCTGGTATCCTCGAAGTCATCGGGCAGCAATCCGCCAAACACGAAAGACCAACCTATCTCTTCCGCCTCAGTGATATACCCGGTGTCATCGACAAAAGTCATAAATTGTTGATTTGTTACAGAATATTTTTCGATTAGGAAGGGTGAGAGAATTACTTCCGTTGTAAATTCCTCCCCGTCTTGGGGGTAAGCAAACTCGTAGTTGGAACCTAACCTAAATGGTCCACCTTCAAGTGCCACTTTCTCGGTGTTTGGCGAAGATACTTTTCCCGTACTTCTATCAGTGATGTATGTTTTTTTATTCCGCCGGGGAGCACAACAGGAATCGTCTTTCTTCATAGTTAAGAAGCTTAGCCGTTCAAATAAACCTATTTCTTATCGAAGTTCTATTCTGAAAAAACAGGTCTTTCGGGTAGTTTGGATGTGTGGTTTCACTTGATCTTGAATTTGTACGCTCTCATTTTCCAGCATTCACTCATCCTGACTCAAGACAATGGGCACATCTTGAAAATGCTGGGGGTAGTTATGTTCCGAATCAGGTAATCAGTATTTTGCAGAGCTTTTACACCAGCTCAAAGGTACAGCCGTATTGGAATTTTGGGCCTTCAGCGAAGGCCGGTCAGGCTATGGACAGATCTGCGGAAGTTATCCCTGCTACTTTCAACGCAAGCCCAGTTGAAGTACATTTTGGTCCCTCAACTTCACAGAACACGTATGTTTTAGCTAATGCTTTGCGACCTGATTGGGATCCAGGAGATAATATCGTCGTCACGAATCAGGACCATGAAGCAAATATTGGCGCTTGGCGGAGGCTAAAAGAAACTGGAATTGAAGTTAGGGAATGGAGGGTCAACCCAGAAACTGGATTGCTTGACATAGGCGAACTCGCTCAGCTTATTTGTAGCAAAACCCAACTGGTAGCTGTGACCCATGCGTCAAACCTTGCAGCGACCATAAATCCGCTGAGGAGTATCGCTGAATTGATCCACGGTGTCGGGGGCTTACTAGTTGCTGATGGCGTCTCATTTGCCCCTCACGCTGCCATTGATGTTCAAGAGTTAAATTGCGATATTTATCTATACAGCACATACAAAACGTACGGCCCCCATTTGGGACTGATGTACACATCCGAGAACATTTCTCACAAAGTAACCAATCAAGGCCATTTTTTTAATGCAGACAAGCCTACCTACCGATTAACTCCTGCGGGGCCTGATCATGCCTCGGTAGCAGCTTGCGCGGGGATGGTTGACTATTACGAAGATGTATATCATCACCACTTTCAGTCGGGCTCGGCAAATTTGAGAGGACGTCTTGAAAAGGTTTTTCAACTGTTCGGAGAACACGAGGAAAAGCTCATGGAGCCTCTCATTAAATATATTTTGTCCAGAGAAGATTTTCGACTTATTGGAACGGACTCAACGAACCGAGCCGAAAGAGCTCCAACAGTAGCATTTCATTCATACACAAAATCAAGCGAAGCAATTTATAACTCCCTAATCGACGCTAAAGTCTCTTGCGGCCATGGGAATTTTTATGCTCATCGTTTGACTGAAGCGGTTGGTTTAAACCCAGAGGATGGAGTGGTTCGTCTATCCATGGTTCACTACAACACGGTGGAAGAAGTCGGTCGAGCTATTGAGGTTCTTCAAGCAATAAATTGAGGATCGGCTCGCTCATGCTTAATGAGATACTCTTTTATATATAGGAGGTCGGACCCTCCAGCGTAACCTCTCAATTTACCGTCTGAACCTAGGACGCGATGACAGGGCAGAATTATTGGTAGCGGGTTCAGTGCGTTTGCGGACCCTACTGCTCGTGCTCCATTTGGGACCCCAACGACTTTTGCTTGCTGTCCATATGTTGCTGTTTCTCCATATTTAATAGTGCACAACGCCTTCCATGCTTTGACCTGGAATGACGTGCCTTCTGGCTCCAAAGGTAGTGAGAATACCTTCCTCTTTCCTATGAAGTACTCTTCTAATTGTTCGGCACACTGGACCAAAATTGGTATTTCCTTTGATTCTAAATCGTGACTTAATCTGGAACTAAGGGATTGCGTTGGAAGAATAATCTGTTTCAGATTTGCTTCCGTACTGATGAAACGAAGACTTCCTATAGGACTGGAAAACTTGGTTGTGAACAACATAATGGGTCTTTTAACTTTTTCGCATAGGATATGCGTTAATGTCACTAAATTGCAATTGTGAGGGATTATGAGCTGCTACAGGGGTAATATATGACTACAAATTCACTATTTGATAACCGAGTAAGTAAGGATCTTGGGGTTTCAATCCCGATTCTTCAAGCTCCGATGGGATGGATTGCTCGATCACAATTAGCATCAGCGGTTTCGAGATCTGGCGCATGTGGAATTATTGAAACGTCTTCGGGAGAACTAGATGTAGTTAAAGAAGAAATGCGGATTATGAAACAGCTCGGCTTGCCTTTTGGTGTCAACATTGCGCAAGCCTTTGTTCGAGATCCATCAATTGCTGAATTCGTAATTGACCAAGGAGTTAAATTCGTGACGACATCAGCGGGTTCGCCAACCAAATATACCGGAGTTCTGAAGGGTGCCGGACTGACGGTTTACCATGTCGTCCCAACGCTCCATGCAGCATTGAAAGCAGTCGAAGCAGGTGTAGATGGGTTAGTTGTTGAGGGTGGCGAAGGAGGAGGTTTTAAAAGCCCTACTCCTGTGTCAACAATGGTGCTGTTACCGCTCATTCGTGACCATGTGGATGTACCTATTATTGCTGCGGGTGGAATAAATGATGGTAGAACAATGGCTGCAGCGTTTGCTTTAGGTGCTGAAGGAGTTCAGATGGGTACGCAAATGTTGTCGTGTGCAGAATCTCCAGTTCACATGAATTGGAAAGAAGCTATCGTCAAAGCACGAGAAACAGACACTGTTTTTCTTAACCAAAGGCACTCCCCTGCTCTTCGGGCTCTTCGAACCGACCGTTCTGAGCGACTGGCTGACATGGAGGAAAATATTTTTGGGGAATTCGGTGACCCACAGAAGCTATATTTTGGTGGAGATATGAATGCTGCTGTGGCTTTAAGTGGTCAAGTGGCTGGGAGAATTGAACAGATTCGACCGATTGCAGAAATTATTGGTGAAGCTGTTAAAGAATTTAGCCGAACCATTGACCGCTTGAGCAACGGTTAGTGGGTCTTAATAAATTTAGATTGATACTTCTTCTTTTGCCGGTTCAACAGATACGGGTATGGCGCTTTGAATAGCCTGTCCTGTGATGGTGTCAAAACCATTCTCGACATCTATTAGTCGATTTGTTGGGGAACCTATGTCCCTAACTTTTTCGTCGGATGATGATGCTGCACCCCAAGAGTGAGCCATAGATACCACGCCTCGCCTGATATCGTCTGAGGATTTAGCCACCCCTATCAAAGATGCTCTTGGGGATGTAATCTGTACGAGTTCTTCATCTGTAACTTCTAGATCAATCATGTCCTGAGGGTTCATGTAGGCGTAGTTCGTAGGAGTTTTTTTATTGAGCTTACTTAATTCACCTCCTAAAGAATTTAGGTGAGTCTTCAGTCGCCTGCTTACTAAGCGAAAAGTGTGGACTTTAGGGTCGAAACCATCCATACGCTCCGCAGATGTTTGCTGTAAAAGAATTTCTTGAAGTTCGGCTAAATGATCATCAAGTGCCAAGTGAAACTTCCCACTAGAATGAGGGTCAGATTCTTCAATTTTCTGCTTCAGGTATTCAAGAGTCTGACCGCTTTTATTGCGAATCTCATCAAAAGGGACAAGCGAATGCGCGTAAATTAACTCCAGTACATCATCGTCAGTTGGGCGCTCCCCACTTGGTATTTCACCTCCGGGCAGTTGAATTTTCACATTCAGTCGTTGAGCAATCTCCCAGTAGAATTCCCAGTCATTTAGCAGGTCCCCTTCAGGGTTTTCAATGACTGCAGATGTGTAGCAGGCATACGGAGCACGAAACCATCGATCCATAAACGGTGGCACATCGGACCGCTCAAGGCTTAAACGAGGCGGGAGGATGTAGTCAGCAAATTGAGCAGTCTGGGTCATTCGGTGATCTATAGCAACTAAGAGTTCAAGAGATTCCATGGCCTCAAGACTTCTCTCTTGGTCGGGCCAAGCGGCTACTGGGTTTCCACCATTTGAGATTAGGGCCCGAATCTGACCTTCGCCTGGCTCAATTATTTCTTGAGCCAATGTCGTGCAAGGCATTTCCCCGCCGTATCCTCGGAGTCCCCGGAATCTACTCTTCGGACCTGAGAGTGGATTGAAAGGACCCAACACTTGAGCTCGTTTTGGGGTATTGGGCTGAAGAAGACTTCTACTTTCGGCAATTTGCCCCGCTCTTAACCAGCGTCCACAAATAACATTCAGGCATATTACCAAATGCTCCATGAGGCTTGGATAGGGAGACATTGACGGCCCAGTCCCAGTTCCAGCTGTTCCGGTCGGACCCTTCGCAAATAGTTTCGCTGCTGCCAGAATATCCTCTTTCCTCACACCGCACCGGTTAGCTGCGAAGTCAGCCGTGAAATCTTTCGTTGCATCAGCAAGACGTTCCAGGTGCGTAGCTTCAATCCATTCTTCACAAAATTCATGGTCATGAAGATCTTCAGAAAGGATGATATTTATGAAGGCAGCAAGAAGAGTGGGATCTTCACCAGGCCGTATCTGAAGGTGGATATCTGCCTGAGTTGCCAGTTCTGTTCGTCGTGGATCAATAACAATTAATTTGAGACCTTCTTCTTTTCTATTACGTAAAGTAGTGAAAGGATTGGTGCCCTGTAATCCCCCGAACGGCGCAAAACTAGAGACCATTGGGTTGTAGCCGATAGCTAGTAAGACATCTATCTCAGAAAAGTTTTGTGGTCCTGCTTCCCAAACACCTACCCGCATGGCAGCCGTTCGTTTCATTGGCTGGTCAATAGTGACCGACGTGTAGTAGCTAATTGAGCCTATTGCTTTATGGAAAGCTCTAGCCACCGGATCGGATGGAGCGTTTTGATACCCGCCTGTCCCTGTGTAAGTAGCTATCGATCCGGGGCCATGATGATCAATAATTGATTCCATCTTTTCGGCTATCTCATCTAGAGCTTGCTGCGACGTAATTTCTTCATAATGCCCATCCGGCATTTTCTTTAACGGGTACCGGATTCGACTGGGGCTATGAATCTGCTCGGGTATTTGGCGCCCCTTCACACAGGTGTAACCTTCAAACAGAGGATCCTCATCAACTCCAAGAATTTTAGTCACTCTTCCGTCGGTGAATTCAACGTCTATGGGGCAAGCCGCATGGCAAATTCTGCAAAAGGATCGTCTGGTTTCATTTCCCATGCCTATACCCCACTTCAGAAACAGTTATCTACACATCAGCAAGTACTCATCAGCTTAATACAGAATTGCGATATTGAGAGAATCGGTTGATACTGGCTTAAGATTTATGGGGTTCTATGGATTACAAATTTCTTCAAATTGAAATCGCTGGCAATGTTGCAACCGTGACGATTAACAGACCCGAGGTTCTTAACGGCCTTCACCCAGAGGCTCACGCTGAAATGGAGAGAGTCTGGGGAGATTTGGGCAGTAATGACCAGGTTAAGGTTGCTATTTTGACAGGTGCCGGTTCAGCCTTTTCAGCAGGAGGAGATCTGAAAGATATGGAAAGGCGACTGAAGAGGGATCCGTCTGGCGGATCGGGTATCTCTGCCGCTTCAGCACGGCGGATAGTTTATAATCTTCTTGATTTTGAGAAGCCCCTGATCGGGGCTGTCAATGGGCATGCTATTGGTTTAGGAGCGACCTTGGCTTTACTAACTGATATTGTAATTTCCTCTAAAGAGGCAAAATGGGGAGACCCGCACATTAATATCGGACTAGTTCCGGGGGATGGGGGTCTCGCCATATGGACCGTGCTCATTGGCCCTAATAAAGCAAAGGAGATGATGATGCTTGGCTCAACTATCTCCGCTGAGTTCGCTGATCAACTTGGTTTAATAAATCATCTAGTCGATGACGGTCAGGTTATGGCCACTGCTTCAGAGATAGCGCTTCAACTTTGCGATGGCCCTCAAACAGCTTTAAGAGGCACGAAAATTTCAATTAACAACTGGCTTAAATCTCAGTTTGCATCACTATTTGAAGTAAGCCTGGCCGCAGAATTGGAATCTATCAGGCATGCCGATTTTAGTGAAGGCGTCAATGCTGCTTTAGAAAAGAGAAAACCAAGATTCAACTAGTTGATACTCAGGGGTTACTTTTCTTTTGTGTTCGGTTTCTGCTTGTCGGTAAAGGAAGCTACGCCTTCTTTATGAGCCTCGGACCGAAAACATTCGAGCAACGCTTTACGACTTGCAATCTGATGGTCAGCAACATTCTTAATGAGACCAGAGTAAAGCAGTTCCTTCGTCAGACGATGTGAAGAATCTGAGCCTCGCAAAAAAGTTTTGGCTTCCTCTATCGCAGATTGCATAAGGTTTTCAGGCTCAACAATCTGGGTGACGTACCCTATTTCATATGCTCGTTGCGCATCAAGCCACTCTCCTGAATAAAGCAACCGAAGAGCCTGTTGAATCCCAATTTGTCTGGGAAGCAACCAAGTGCCAGCTCCGGTATCAGCAATGAGTCCCCTGTGTGAAAAGTTCCAGCTAAATCGGCTATTTCGCGATGCTATCCTGATATCGCAATGACTGGTCCACTCTGCGCCCATGCCTACAGCGGGACCATTTACTGCAGCGATGACAGGGACTGGGCATGCGGTGATATTCCATAATCCGTTCTCATTGTGAGTTGGGACTTTGATGCCTCTTTCTTCAGGAGGTATATCTGATAAGAAATTTAGGTCTATCCCAGCGCAAAATGAGTCTTCAGCACCTGTCAAAATGACAACTCTTGCTTCATTTCCAGCGACAGTGAGGTGGTGATACATTTGCTCTATCATGGGATAGGTCATAGCATTTTTCCGGCTTGGATTGTTAATTGTGATAAAGGCTATTCCATCATCGTCGCATACGTAATCTGTTGAACCCATGCATTTACTCTAGACCAGTTTCTTAGCTGTCATTTAGGAGTATGCACTTATTACCCGCCTGCTCCTGCTAAACCATGACCATGGCGATTACTCCAATAGTTGGAACCTTGGCTTACATTCTTGATCA